>WLWD01004339.1_pt1 | contig 41702 bp, 36 predicted proteins | sample 6712731 | NCBI WGS metagenome assembly WLWD01 (sample SAMN12718690, study PRJNA576275) | sponge metagenome | isolation source: marine sponge | host: Mycale hentscheli | place: New Zealand: South Island, Marlborough, Capsize Point | collected 2014-11-01
CCCCCCCCCCCCCCCTCCCTCCCCACCACCTCCAACCGTAGTTGTGGTAGGGGAAGTAGACACACTACCTGTATTGCAAAAAAACAACAAAAACCAACAGGGTACATAGCTAGTATTTCCTCTCAGGTGGAAAATGGACATCAACACCCACTCCTGGCAACACATAAATGGTCAGCACATAAATGGTCGGCACACTTAGCAGGCTGCTTGTTGTTATTTTGTTGTCATTGATGGGGTATTTCTCACTTGTTGTTGCTATTGCTTGTGGTTGTTTTCCTCCTAAGCCCCTATTTTGACTTACCTTACCTGCTCAGGTGGGAAGGTAGGAAGAGAGGTCAGAATAGCAATTATAATTAATAATTATAAAAAAAAAATTAAAAATTAAAAAAAAAAATTAAAAAAAGAAGAAGAAAACAAGCTGGTGGTAAGGCAGATGCATAGCAAGTTGCCATTATACACAATGCATACAGCCAGGGATTACTAGGCAGGCTGCCTTCAGATTACTAGGCAGGCTGCCTTCAGATTACTAGGCACGCTGCCTTCAGATTACTAGGCACGCTGCCATCAGATTACTAGGCACTCTTGCCTGACCTTTGCTGATGCCGTATATGTATTTGACTCTTTACAGATCTTGGAAGTGTGGAATCACCCCATGTGGACGCTCTCGCTGAGATGCCAACGTTCAGGCCGACTTCAGGCTGTGACCTTTTAGCAGCTGCAGCTTCTGCAGGCAATGCAGATGACACGGCAGGGCATAGCACAGGTGCAGCCCACCTGAACAAGCCGGGGCCTTTCAACCCGGTAGCCACGCTAGCACCAAAGGTGGCAAAGAAGGTGCTCGAATTGGAGTTTATGGACATGTCGGAGGTTACCATGGACACACCTCCGGAGTCAACTCCCTCTCGTCCTGTGCCACCATGTCGTCCTATGGTCACGGACATTTCTCACTGGGTGGAACGATATACCACCATGGCTGCTCTACTCTCCACCAGATTCCCTCACAAAGCTCCCGAATTGTTTGCTTATCTGGCTACAATTGTTCGGGCAGAGTGGAACTACGAGCATGGAGATGGGTAGCATACGATCGGCAATTTAGAAGGGAGGCACTGGCCAAGAAGTGCCTGGATTGGTCGGTCCCGGACACTCGACTTTACAGCGAGGCATTCACGGGGAGGGCCCGATCAATCCCTCGTTGTTCGCTGTGCCCTGCAGGATGATCACCAGGCCAATTCTTGCCCACAGAACACCGTGACCAACCGTGGTGGGTGTGGCCATTTGGCGCTGGAACAGCGGGGGCATCGCCGGCACATCAGGCATTATCATATCACATCTAAATGATGTGATATGATAATAATAATAAAATAATAATAAAATAAAAATAAATAAATAATAAATAATAAAATCATAATTTCACAGCCTTCTTTTATTATTTAAATGTACTTTCTCTCATTCACAGGCTTCTTTATAATAAGAAAACTGTGAAAGAGAGAATACATCTAATGAACATTAATGATGATGATGTGTTATCATCATCATTATTATTATTTGTTAGATGTATTCTCTCTTTCACTGGCTTTTATTAATCCTGTATCATCTAAAAAGAAGCCTGTGAAAGAGAGAGAGAATACATTTAAACGATGATGATGATGAAAATAATAATAATACAGCAGCTGAAAATACTCACCCTTGATGTGATATTCAAATAGACATCAAGTACCAAAAGGAAATATTTACAATTATAATAATTACAAGACATTTAAGATAAGCTTTAATTAGAGGGGAGTGGAATTCTCCCCTTTATTAACTCCTCCTGTCCATTTGCACGGAAATTACATAATTCACATTCAAGTCAAGCTAATTCCAATTAAAAAGGGGAAATTAGTACAGGGATCAAAGGCAGGACCCCACATTCAGAGTTACCCCTAGAACAGCCTCTACTAAATTATCAATTTTCCCCTCTCAAATCTGAGACACTAGGATATCCGATACCTACTTAACTGCAACCAAACTAACTCATTCCTAGAAACACTAGGACCACCTAGCTAACAGGAGAGCTGGGACCAGAAGCACTTAATGTTTCCTGTAATATTATACACTTGCAGAATGTCAGCGCCATGCCGCGACTCTTCGTACAGTTTCCATGGCAACATCATCAACCAGGACTCCCTGATACAATATAATCGAACACCTCAGAGTACTACAACAGATACCCTTCAGAATGGCCCACAAATTACCCGGGAACAGCCCGGCAAAACATATAAAATGTGAGGCAATTTAACGAATTCAGTTGAAGGAAGTTTTTCCATCATTCCTGTATACAATTATTTTGACCATAATTATTATAAAGATAGTTTTAACAACTCATAAATACTTAAAAGAATATGAATTTTATAAGTATATGTTTCTTTAGAACATAGCTAGTCACATACGAGCAATCCGATTGGTCTGTTACATGAATCTATTCAAGGATTCATGCTCTGCGGCATTTAGAAACTGAGTGAATCGGACGCTTGTTGGTATACTCTAGGCTCCTCCGCCACAAACATTTGTTTGTTTAATTAAGTTTAAGTTGATTCTACGCTCTAAAACAGTGAGATTCGTGGATTAGAAACGTTTAAAAATCTTCGTCCTCAAGTAGCATCCTCGTTTGGACGCCACAGCTCTAGGCCTCAGATTCCTAATCGCAGCAGATTCACGATATCCTAATCTAACTATCATTTGTGTGAGTATGGGCATGTGTGCTATCACATCATGATCTGTCCTTGGGTTTGTGCATGTACAAATAGGAGAACTTGTCCACAATGGCGAAATTGCAGGCGGTCAACACTTCTTTCCTTTTCAAGTAGTTTGTAGTAATAGTTGGTCTAAATATCGCTATGAGATGTCCTATCCCATGTCCACCAAAATTTCTTTGGATATCAAAAAATATCAACATTCAATAACAATAACAACATGACTATAAACAACCTGCATGGAGGAGAAGGGTTGCTCAATGCCTCAATGATCATAGTTATACTTTATAGTGATAAGGTAATAGATATTCCAATGTTCTAAATAGCAGCTTATTATTAGCACCTGCTTTTTTTTTTACCTTCTTTATTTATTTATTTGCCTTTTGCTGTATAGTCTGTAAAACTTTTAGAACTAGAGTTCCAAATCTCAATCAGTATGTGACACTCAGTTTGAAAGAGGTTCCAATGATGTATCGGCTACAACAGGAACTATCCATTGGAGCAGTTCTAATCTGCTATGCACTCTAAAGCTTACTTCAAAGGTAAATCTTTGCAGGCTAGCTGAAACTAGGGGATGAAAAAAGAAGGCAGATTTCCAGATGAACTCATCACCCACTCTCATCATCACTACCACATCGCCAAGCCTGATAACCAAAACTCCTGTATCACACACGCACACACACACCAACAACAGCGCATCATGGCTACCTGCATGGATGTGACTAAAGATTTGATTTAGTCAAGTTTGGAACTACCACCCAATTAAAAACATCCTCCTCTTCATACCAATACTACCAAGTCTTCCAGGAGGATGTCCATGCACCTCAATTCACAGAAACCCCAACATGAATTGTTGGAAGCATGATTTGTTTATTGGATGGCAAGAGGAGGGAAAAAAGAGGGAGGAAAAATAATAATTATTTATTCTTAATATTTATAAGACCATTATCTCATAAAACATAAGCTTTCAGCTTTCAACTCTTGCACAATTCTTCAAAGAATCTTAAACATCATTCAAAGAATTTTCATTGCAAGTAAACTCACATATCTCCTTTCGGTAAAGAAACTCTGGGCTAAAGTGGAGGGAAGGGAAGGGAAATGAGTTGCCAAGGCTGCCAGATTCTGCAGCAGTTTTCAGACTGTGAAAGCACACAGACAATTAGTCAACCACGGTAGACTGTCCAAACAGCACCAGCTGTCTCTGTCAGCCCTGGCCTTGCAAACGTCACAAGAACTATCATTCCAAGGACAAGTGAAACTTAAATACATTGTGCTGTCACACCAGATGTGTGTGTGGCTCTGTGTAAATCCCGCTGGACGATAAGGCCCCAGCAAAAAAGCTGTACCTTACAGGACAACATGGACACACCCCTGTACCACTGGGGACAAGCAGAGTAAATTGCAGGGGGAAACTTTCACTGGACCATCTCTAGCATTTCATGTTCTCCTTAACAAACTTGTGCACCCACTTATCAAAATGAGCCCCATAGAGATTTAACTCGCATGTAGATTATAAAGATTACTGACATACATGAAGATCACATGAAGATTACTGACCTAGGTGAAGTTGAGTGAAGATTACTGACCTACATGAAGATTACTGATTCAGATAAAAACTACTGACCACGTGACATTGATAATCTACAATTTTTGAACATAATAAATTCACATCTAATTTTATATAATACTTATGATACAGTACATAATCTAATACGATATCAACACGGCCTAAATGCATAGAAGCTCACCCAAGCTCCAAATGCTGAACTTTGACCTAGCCTTCTGGCCACGCACCTGTCGATTCCTGCACATTTTTAACACAAAGTATAATTTATAAAATGGAAGTTAGTGTAATTAAGTATTTAACATTGAAAATGAGCACACAAGCTAAAATAGTGACCACCTGTCCATCCATTCCATGCAGAATAAAAGAGTTGCTTCTGAATGCAATGTTTCCTCAGTAGTCAAGTAAAGGAAGCAGAATTGAATCAACTCATCCACAACACTTCTCTTCCCACAACCCCAAACTGTCTTTCCCTCCCTCTAATCTTGCCAATATTGCCTTCGGAATGTACTCATGGGTACCCAAAATGGCAACAGACACTGGCATAATTTCTTGCCTAAGCATATTATGCCGGCATTCTGAAAACCAAAAAAGAAAAAGCCTGGGCGTAATTAGTACCTCATGGCTACCATGATGCATTTATAACAAACCGATTTGTGTATTTTTAACTACCCCATTTGTGACTTTGACTGCTATTGAGTTGCTAGCTCCACATGTGTTTCCTAGTGAGTAAAACGCTTGACTTTGTGGCTCCCCTCCTTTCTCATGTGACATTCCTACAGGCGTACTGTGGTAAAATGCAACTCTAGGTTGAGAAGGCTGCCACCAGTTCTTGCTGTTCAAATGCTTAAGTATCCTAAGCTGATTAAAAGCTTTACACAGAACGTACAATGGCTAAATTGATTAAGAAGTTAATGTAATTCGGACAATTCTTCAGCATGAGAGAAAACAAGACAAAAGAACAGATGCAAGAGTGTTCCTTTTATAGAACAGGGTCCTGCACAAGCTTAATGGGATGACAAATAAGTGTGTGCTGTGCTAATGGGTTCAGAACATACATTAATGGAATAGTGCTACTGAATAGAACATTTATTAATGGAATAGTATTAATGAGTTCAGATGTTCTGATAAGTAACGATTATTAGGAAATAAGTGTTCAGTGCTGTGGTGCTGTTATGTGGGGGTACTCCACCACATCTCCCCCTTCTTCCAGATTGAGGTCTTCATCCATTTCAGTAGTAGTCCAGGACTGCCTAGACATTGCATCAGCAACATTGTTAGCATGACCAGAAATGTGAACAATGTCAAAGCTGTACTCAGCCAATTTGATCTTCCATCTAATCAGTCTAGCACTTGGGGGGTTGCCACCAAAAATATGTACCAATGGTTTATGATCAGAAAAGATCTTGAAATAAGTGCCAGACAAATAATAATGATAATGATGAACTGTGGCAAGTACTGCTAAGGCTTCTAAATCTAGGATTGAATAATTCTTCTCCCTTGGAAGCAGTTGTCTACTGTAAAAGCTGCAGGGTTGCCAAGATGAATCTTTGTATATACACAATGTACCACCTATGCCTGATGTAGAGGCATCAGTGAAAATGCTAAAAGAATCAGTAATGTTAGGGATGATGAGAGCAGCATGATTTACTATACCAGATATGACCTTATCAAAAGCAGATTGATATTCTTCTGTGATCGTGATCTTAGTATGATTATCTTTTGGCATATGAGAATTTAGAATGGTTGTGAGGATTGCCAGTTGAGGAACAAACTTAGAATAAAATGTTACTAGACCTAAGAAAGACTTAAGTGAAGTTCTTGTTGTAGGAATTTTATACTGAGAAAATTGGGTAATTCTAGCTTGAGGGATTGAGATCTTGCCTTCTCCTACATGAAAACCCAAGAAATCAAAAGTTGAGAAACACCATGAGCATTTGCTCTTCTTTACTGTAAGATTTGCTGAAGAAAGTCTCAACAAGACTGAAGCTACATGATGAATGTGTTCTTCAAAACCTGAAGAGTATATGACAATATCATCTATATATGGAAGAGAATAGTGATCCAAGCCTCTTAGAACCTGCTGCATTAGCAACTGAAAGGTACCAGGTGCATTAGTTAGGCCAAAGGGCATAACCTTATACTGGAATTTCCCTTGAAGACAGTGGAAGGCTGTATATTGTTTAGACGTGTGTTCCATGGGCACCTGATGGAAGCCTTTCCGCAAATCAATCTTTGAAAGAACTGTTGCACTACCAAGTTTTGAGATGATGTCTTCCACAGATGGCATAGTAAATGGTTCTCTTACAGTTATGGCATTGAGCTTCTTAAAGTCTATCACATTCCTTATCCCTCCATCCTTCTTTGCAACTGGCATGGGGGAACTACTATATTTTGATGTTGAGGGCTCAATGATGTCAAGATCCAATAGATTGTCAATTTCTTGTCTGAATGCTTCCTGATGGGCAATGGGAATTGAATATGTTGGGGACCAAACTGGTGTGATGCAGGTGAGAGTAATAGAGTGAGAAGTTAAGGTGGTGAGACCAGGTTTGTCAGTAAAAACAGAGGGAAATTGATCCAAAACATGTGAGAGTTGATTCTGTTGAGATTCAGTGAGAGGTATAGACTTTGCAACATTGTGTTTACAGGTGACAAGATCAGTATCATTCTCATCAGGTATCATGAGTGCTCTGTTTACAGGATGAGACTTCTTTAGTTGAGAAATGTGTACAACCTTTGGCTTGGCTCTGACTGAGCCTTGTGGTTTAATGCTGCAATTCAGTGGTGGAATGCATTCATGCACAACAAAGGGACCATCCCATGAAGCTTCCAAGCAACCATTTAGTCCAGGAATTCTTCTAAAGACAATATCACCAACCCTGAAGGTTGCAACTAGAGCAGATTCTCTATCAATTCTAGATTGGCAATGTTTACTGGCTAATGAACTCTTGACATGTTGCAATTGAAGTGAAATGATCTTATCCATATCCTCAATGAACTGAGGAAGATTGAGGTTAGATGAAGTGTTGGTAGACCAAATAGATTTTAGTGTTGACAATATGTGAGGTGATGGTTTAAGGAACAGAATTTCTTGTGGGGTGAACCCATGTCTAGATTGAGGCATGTTCCTACAAAAGTAGAGCACCAAGTCAATGGCATCTGGCCAGTCAAGTTTATTACTGATACATTTAGAGAGCATAACTTTAAGGGTACCATGGAAACGTTCAAGTTTCCCATTACTCTGTGGTCTGTAAGGAGCCGTTTTCATCCTTTGAATGCCAAACTTGTTATACAGGTGAGAAACAGTGGTAGAAAGAAAGTTGGTACCTTGGTCAGACAAAATAACCAATGGAGTGCCCAGTATGGCAATGATAGAGAGTAATGACTTAGCAGTTGAAGCTGCAGTATAGTTAGGTAGTGGTATGGCAAAAGGGTAGGCACTAGCTAGTTCCATGGCTGTGAAGATATATCTCATCTTGTGTCTAGAGAGAGGCAAAGGGCCAACTATATCAATGGCTAGCTTTTCATTTCTGTTAGTAATGAGTTCTGGTTTTTAGCATGGGAACTTTGTGACCTCCAGATTTGGTGTGAGCTGCACATTTGCTGCAAGATTGTATATGAGTTCTCAAGTCTTGTAAGAGGTTGGGCCATGTGAAATGCTTGTTAAGCATCATTCTGGTTGTGTTGATACCACAATGACCTAAGCCTTCGTGTGCTGCCTTAAGGACTTTCTGTCTCAACTGCTGAGGTACAACCAATGCTTGAGAGATAGTATTTTGGGTAGAAGTGAGGCACATCAGTAAATCATTGACAACAAAGAAATTCTTCTGCTTGTGTTTGGCTAAATCCCATAAAGGTTTCAGTGATTCATCTTCCTTTTGTAATTTCATAAAAGCATCTTTAGTAATACCATCAAAGGACAATGAAGGGAAAGTCAAGGGTGGAGCTACTAATTTATTGGCTGATGAGGAGTGAGCAATGGCATCACCAGTGTCATGTGGTGTGTCAGAAGGCAAGGAAGTGTCAATATCATCAGTTTCATTGACAACATCAGTATCATGCGATGTGCCTGGTACAATGGAATCCCATGAGGTTGGGTTAGCACCTTCAGTACTTTGCAGGGTTTCTGCAACTGTGGTTGCCAAGGTGGATTTTTGGTCCATAGCTCTAGTCACTGTCAGAACAGGTTGAGGTTTTGACTTAACAGATTCAATCAATTTGATAAGGGTTTCTTTACCAAAATCAGAGCCAATAAGAACAGAATTCTTGGGAAGTCTATCATCAACTGCAAGGTGAGCAATGCCAGCAATAACTGGTAAATCAATAGCCATTCTATAAACAGGAACTTCCTTGCTAACTTGAGAAATGCCATGAACATTAACTCTGCAAATGAATTTGAGATCTGGGGTGACAAAATCTTGTGAGACCAATGAAACTTTAGCTCCAGAGTCTATGATAACAGGTGTTACAATGTTGTTGATAGTTCCTTGAGTAATGATCTCTTCTTCCGAATGACAATTGATGGGTGTGTCAGAGTCATCAGAATGACAATTTATGGGAGTGTCAGATGAGTTATTGAGTGAAACCAGTCTAGTAGGATGACTTGTAGTTCTAGGGACAGGAGTGGGTCTAAAAGGTGTTTGTTGCCTTGGTTGTTGCTGTTGTTGCAGCTGTTGCTGCTGTTGGTGCTGCTGAAATGATGGGCAGTTGTTGGCAAAATGGCCCATTTGATTGCACTTAGCAAATGACAGAACTAGTGTCTCTGTTATCAGATGATGTTTGATGGTTGCTATATGGCTGATTTGATTGTTGATGAGGTTGGGAATAATGATTCTGCTGTTGATAAGGTTGAAAATAATGGTTTTGTTGATGGTAATTTCTATGTTGTGATTGATGCTGATCTTGATGATGTTGAGGTGAACTGTGAGAATTACTTTGTCTGAAATGATTATTGCCAAACCTTGGGTATCTGGGATGATGATTTTGATAATGAGTGTCATGAGAATGTTGTTGACTGTTACCCTGATACCGGGGTTCATGATAATGGGTATTCTGTCTATTGCCATAATGATGGGTAGGTCTTGATCTGAGACTGCTAATGTTAGAGTGAGAGAGAGTAGCACTGCATTCAGAAATAAGGCTGTTAGTGTCATCATAACAATTGTTCATAATAGATTGTCTTGCATCTGCAGGCATACCAGCCAGTACAGCAACAATTGCAGTCATTTCAGCACAATATGCATACACATCATGAATGGTTTCTATGGATAATGGAATTTCCCTGTAAATGACCTCAAATTTGTGTTTCCACAGATTGAAAAATTGCATTAAGGATTTTGAGCCATCAGGTCTAAACTTCAATGGAAACGACAAGAGACAATCAGTGAAAGAATAACCTCCAGTGTGAAGCAAAATAGTTTTCATGGAAGCAAAAGTAGTTTCTGTATTGATATTATTGTAATAAGCTTTGCTGAAGGCACCTGTCAGCAATGGTGGAAGGTACAGGTTCCAATCATTAGGAATATTAAAGGTATTCATATTATGTTCAAACCTTTGTAAAAAGTCAAAGATGTCATCATCTGCTGTCATGCTACCAATAGAGTTAAGTACAGTTTGGTTCAGCTTCTTGTCAGATTGATGTGAAGAGTCTGATGGGGGTGAGGATGAATGAGATCTGTTAATACGGGTATCAAATTTGCTGTTTAAAATGCCAATGGCTTTGCTCTGGTCAGACATCATTTTCTGGAACAACAAAAGTTGTGGGTCTATGCTCATTGATTTAGCTTTGTCAATTAATTCTTGTGCCTCTGATGTGTCAGAAAATGTGGCTGATGCTGATGCGTCATGAGGGGTTGCTGATTGAGGTTTGGATTTAGGTTGTGGACCTTGATCAAAAATGGTAAAATCATCATGTGAAATGGGAGGATCACAACTGATAGTGGAATCTGATATATCTGAAGCATTAGATGGGGGTGGTTGAGAGTTGGGTAATGAGGTTGGGGTGGTTACAGTGGGTGAAACTCTGGGTGCTAAACTTTTAAATGATTTACCCTTTTTCCCTCTGCCCGTCATGATGTAGGGTAATGAGAAACAATTATAACCAGTGCTAGACCAAAATAGATAGGAATCACAAAACAGACTGAATATAACTTGCTTGCTTGTTGCAGCTGAAACGAGAGAGAATAAGATGTCCTTCTTTGAAGGTTTGATACGACTGGAACAATGAGAGTTTCTACAAAATGAGTTCAGTATACTTCCTTGTAGAAATGTAGTAGTGAGTTTCTTCCAATCCAAGGTTTCAAACTTGAGAATGGAGAAGCAGTAGATAGGGGTCTTCCTTCTTTATGAAGTTGAAGAGTCAGGGAAAGTGTCTTCCTTCTTGTGAAGTTTGAAGAGGTAGAAATCTTCCTTCTTGGAGAAATTGAAGATAGGTATAAGACAAAGTCAAAGTAAGGAAAGTAGCTTGTGATGGTGTGAGTCGCTGAATCCACTACTCAAATTCTGATAAGAACTCGAGCACCGTCTGTCACCATGTGTGGTAAAATACAACTCTAGGTTGAGAAGGCTGCCACCAGTTCTTGCTGTTCAAATGCTTAAGTATCCTAAGCTGATTAAAGCTTTACACAGAACCTCCCGTACAATGGCTAAATTGATTAAGAAGTTAAATGTAATTCGGACAATTCTTCAGCATGAGAGAAAACAAGACAAAAGAACAGATGCAAGAGTGTTCCTTTTATAGAACAGGGTCCTGCACAAGCTTAATGGGATGACAAATAAGTGTGTGCTGTGCTAATGGGTTCAGAACATACATTAATGGAATAGTGCTACTGAATAGAACATTTATTAATGGAATAGTATTAATGAGTTCAGATGTTCTGATAAGTAACGATTATTAGGAAATAAGTGTTCAGTGCTGTGGTGCTGTTATGTGGGGGTACTCCACCACACCCATTAGCAACCCCAATAATAAAAAAAAAAGCAAAAAAAAATAAATACAGAATTGGAAAAGCTTCTGGATTTTTATGGAAAGCCTACCACAGTTGAATATGATAGAGAGACATTTTCAGCTCCAGCTGATGTCAGCATACATGAGACAAGGTTGGAATGGAAAGGATTTAAATCCCTTTTGTTTGAAGAAATGAAGGGATTTTCACTTCAAAAAACTAGCATTACAGTTCTTCAAAAGTGAGGCAAAATGTGTGACGTTTCCCAATATCAAGACCTTGCTCTCTATAGCTATGGTTTTGCCCATGTCGACAGCAACAGTGGAATGGTCATTTAGTGACATGAAACAAATCAAGAATCGACTTCGTAATAGACTTCAACCTTCTTCACTTCGAAGCTAATGATGATAGCCATAGAAGGCCCACAACTTGACGAGGTTGATTTTGATGCTGTACTGTCACTGTGGAAATCGATAAAGCCCAGACGAATTTTGTTGTGATGCAAAAATACTGAACTCTGATTGTTTTTCCAATAAAATATGACTTTTTTGTAGGCAATTAACTTTAATAGGTAGGTAAAAAAGTGGAAGGGATATCCCCCCCTGGCATTTTGACTGGGGGGGTCAAAAAACCCCCTGTCCCCCCCCTGGATGAAACCCTGGTTGTGTGTGTGGACTAGAGGATAGTAGGTATGTTGTGTGTGTGAGTAGGTGAGTGAGTGTGAGGGAAGTCAATTTATTATTAATTACACCTTTGATGATGATAAATTTATAATTAGTTCAAATTAACATTAACTTTTAATTTTATTTTTGTGCTAATCACGGGATTCTAGTATGTGTGTGTAAGATATGATTTATACTCTGCTGCCAACTCATTAAGTGGGTGGGGCAAGTGGGTGGGGCCTCTTAGGAATAGTCATGGATAATTGATGACAAAGCTAGACAGTTAATGGAGTTTGCCCTAGGCTACATATGTATGTGTGGGCGGATGGTTGTACTGTATGTATGTGTGTACATGTTTCTGTAAATGTGTGTGTTTGTGTGCGCATGATACAGTCACATCAGTGACCACGATAGAAATAAGAATATATATAAAGATATATCAGTTTGTTGTTGTTGATTGATTGGTTTTGTTTATTTTACATTGTGCATTCTCTACTATATGTGGCCATGTTTTGATCATTCTTGTGTAATTGTGTTCAGAACCATCCCAAGCTGCGCGTGGTGGACCCCCTGGACTAGGAGGGGCAACTCATTACCAGCCGCAAGGACTTGGACCACAAGAAGTACCTGAACCTGTTTCCACAGCAGGATGTCACAGTGGGTGTGATCATGTGATTGATGAGTGTGGTCATGTGACTGATGGGTGGGTTGTGACTGATGAGTGGGATCATGTGATTGATGAGTGGGGTCATGTGATATTGGGTGTTATGGTAGCAGTAATGCTGAAAGATAATCACTTTAAACTACACACGATCAATTTGGAGGTGCAGTCTAATTTTTTTTTTAATTTTTTTTTTCCCCACCATCCTGGGAGCTTCTGGTAATTGTGTGGTTGTTCTTCTCCATCCTCCAGTATCTCAAGTTCTACTGTGGTCTCTGGCACAAAGTGGACCACAGCTTCAACCAGTCCACAATCAATTACACCCACCTGCTCCAGTGAGTTGCGACGGTAAGTGGTAGGTGTGGTGTCTGGAGGGATAAGTTCCTATCCAAGAACACAGCCTTCCTAAGGGCGCCATATGCTTTGGAAGCTTTTGCTAGTCTGCTCTCCACGTCAGCGTCCATCCTGCCAGAGTCAGCAATCACTGCACCAAGGTACGGAAATTCCTTCACACACTGGATCTCTCCTCCTTCCACAACAATAGGCTTGCGCTCAGAGTCCTCCACCTGTCTTCCTACCACCATATGCTTGGTCTTCTGGACACTAAGAGTCAGGCCAAACTGAGTGCCTACTCCCTTAAACTCCTGTACTGCCCTCTCCATGACATTCCTGCTAGTAGCCAGTAATGCACCATCATCAGCAAAGAGACACTCCGTCAGCATCCTCACTTGTGCATTTCTGGTATACCTGCGGAACAACTTCTCATCATACTTGAAGTGCAGGTCAACTCCAACTCCCTCCACATCTTCCAGCCTCACGAGCCACCTCTCTACCATCAGACAACTGAACAAGTTAAACAACACTGGAGCCATGCAGCATCCTTGCCTCAGCCCATTACTGACTTTAAACTCCTCCAGCATCATACCATCCAGGCGGATCTTGGCTTTCATGCCATTGTGGAAGGAAGCAATTATATTGACCATGCCCTCAGGCACGCCTAGCTTCTGCAGCGCAATCCAAAGAGCTTCTCGTGGCACAGAGTCATACGCCTTGCGGAGGTCTATGAAAGTGAGGAAGGTTTTGGCAGTGTTCTCCCATGACTTCTCTACTAGTTGTCTCACCGTGAAGATCATATCCGTACACCCACATCCTTTCCTGAATCCACACTGAGACTCAGGAAGCTGATCTTCAGCCAGTTTCTGCAGGCATTCCTGGATCACACGTGCCACCACCTTACCCACTACATCCAGCAGTGATATGCCCCTCCAGTTATCACAGACTGACAGATCGCCTTTCTTCGGCAGTGGTATAAGGACTGCATCACACCAGTCTCTGGGAACTTCACTCTTCCTCCAGATATCTCCACACAGACTCATCAAAGACGACATGAATGCTTCCTCATGGCACACAACCTTTACCATTTCTGGAAGAACCCCTGTCTCTCCTCCAGCCTTACCACTACGTAGCTTGCCAATAGCTCTCTCCAACTCCTCTTCTGAGGGAGGCTCACTCATCTCATCCTTCACTGGTCTCTTCCTCACTAGCTCCAACTCCTCCATAGAGAACCCACTTTGCAGGTTTAGGATCTCTGAAAAGTGCCTCCTCCATCTTTGCTGCTGTGCCTCGGGAGTCTTGCACAAGTTTCCTTCTTCATTCCTCACCACAACCGCTCTCACTGGTACTAGTCCACGTCTACCTCTCTGGATGTCTCTGATGCAGCTCCACACTACTTTGCCTCTATGCATCCCATGCTCAGCTTCCTGTGCCTTTCTGAGGAACCAGCTATTCTTTGCTACCCTCACAGCTCTTCTGACCTTCCTGCGCAGTTCTGCAAACTTCTTCCGCTCTCTTTCATTCCCTGTGTCCAACCACTTCAAGTATGCTTCCTTCCTCTTCTCTAACATGGGCACTAGCATGCCAGCATTCTCCTCAAACCAGTCCACTTTCTTCTGGGAGGAAGTACCTAGTGTTGACTTAGCTGCCACACATAGTGCTTACTTCATCACTTCCCACTTCTCTTCCACAGTCCCTGTCTCACACCATTTCTCCTTCAATCGTCTGCTCACCTCACCTGCATACTTATCTCTAACTGTGTCTTTGCCTTTCATACCACCCCCAGACACTGTGCGAAGCCTTGCCACATCAAACTTTCTCCCATTCTCATCCTGCCGTCTACTAGTAGGTTTTCTTCCAATCCTCATCTTTAACCTGAGCATCATGTGATCAGTGTTACACAGGGCTCCTCTCATCACCATAGCATCCATGCATCTCCACCTCTCACTCTTACTTACTATTGCATAGTCAATGCAGTGCCAGCGCTTCGACTTTGGATGCTGCCAAGTACATTTGTTTATATTCTTCTTCACGAACCATGTGTTGCACACTGTGGCTCCATTGACACTCAGGAAAGACAGCAACTCCTTTCCGGCTTCATTCATGACTCCATACCCATGTGGACCCCTCTCATGCCACCAAGGATCATCACTGCCTTGCCTGGAGCCCACACGTGCATTGAAGTCTCCTAGCAGCACATAGGATGAGTGGGCGGGTACTGAGTCTAGGGCTTGCTGGAGCAGGTCATAAAAGGCATTCTTATCCTCCCTACTGGCTGCATAAGTTGGTGCATATCCACTGAGAACATACATAAAGCACTTATCTCTGCATCCTCGCTCCACCTTCAACTTCACACTCACAAGCCTCGAACTCCATGCTTTCCAAGATTTACCAGCATCCTTCCACGCACCTATAGCACTCCCAGACAGCACAATAGCCACCCCTTCACCCCTCTGTTTCACCACCCCATCACCAGACACAGGCCTTCCTGAAGCCAACACCACACTCCCCCCAACTTCATACACCTCATTCCCAAACCACTTAGTCTCCTGAACAGCAGCAACTTCCACTCTATACTTTGACAACTCTCCAACAACCTGGTCCACTTTCCTCTCATCTACCACTTCTGCATCATCCACTCCCTTCCTAGCAGTCTCAATCCTACCATCTACATCCAACAATGTACGCACATTCCAAGATGCCAATACCCATACTGGGGAACTGCATTCTGCTTGTGCTATGTGCAGTCATACACGGTGTTACTCCCTGAGAGGATTGCAAGTCCTCCGCAGGTGTACGAATCTGATGTGCATTGAGTGACGTCATCGGGCGACGTCCTGTACTCATTTCACACACTATACACAGACTCGCAGTCGGCTTTAGCCAGTGGTCCACACGGGGGCAAGTGGATCACTGCCCAGGGGTCACTGCGTGGAGTCGCCGACAAACGTGTTCAAAGTTAGCAACTTATAACACGACCCCCTGTCACAGGTAACACAGAAGTAATACACTATTGGCTGAAAGGAAAAAGCCTTTTTTCAATTGTACATATCTTTATATTGTTTGTTTGTTTTTTAACTGCACCAGGATCACTGAGACATCCTGGAGTGGGTAGAAAAGCAAAATAATGGGGAAAGTTATAGGAGTCTTTTAAAATAGAATTGAAGACCACTGCTAGTTAGTTGCATGAGCAAGGGCCATCTTACTATTAATGTTGTCAGGATGGACATTCAGTAAAGCTGCATTACTAGTCGGCAGCAACAACACCAAGAACAAGTAGCTAGTAGTAGTAATCATAGTAGTAATAATCTTAATTCTTTGATAGAAACTTTTTGTGTACCATTGCTAGCCAACATAAGTGTGATCTGTAGCTTGTCGTGACAAACTTGCTGCAGCTCGGTGTAGCACATCAAACAGCAGTATAGCATAATCATTTTAACAAGAGCAGTAAAATGTTATTAGTATTAATAATATTAACAACAACAACAACAACAAATAATAACAATCTTTCATAGGAAGCTCAAACTGTCAGATGAACAGATTATGTGAATAATTTAAGCTATCCAACATCGGTTGTGAAGCTGAAACTGGATTTCATGACATTGCTTGACTGAAAAGAGTACAGTTCCAGAAGAATCACACAGCGAACTGTCCTGTGGTTTATCTTTTCAATAAGAACAATATTAAAACCAATGCAATTCTTTATGATAATTTTGTACCACTCTTAGGCTTTGTAATTATAACTCTGTCATTTGTTAGTATTCAAATATCATGGATATAGTTAATTGTTAAATGCCAGAATATTTTTTTTAATTTTATGTATCAGACCTGGATGTATCTAGGGCAGCTGCTTTAATGTGAGAGGTGGTGTTATTACCACAAACCCATTAGTGATATGACCAAATAAGGTCATACTGGAACTGGAGTAAAGTACACTATAATAACAATAACAGAAACATAATAATCTCAGGCATGTTTGAAATGTATTTTATTACCACTACACCACTATCCCAAACTATTAAAACTTCCACTGTGACCATAACCTCCCTCTTCTATTTCCAGCTAATTCAACTCTAGCTACACTGCTTGCTCTAAGTTTAAGTTAAACTTACCCTCCCCCCCCCCCCCCCCCCCCCCCCCCCCACCCCCGCTAACCACTGAGCTATGACACTGAGCACTGGTGGCTAAATACCAGGGTTCATGAGTTCAAATTCCCAGAGATTTTTTTCACATTTTTTCCTTTGCTTTTTCCCAGACCCCTTTAAGTAAGGAAGTTTCAATCTAGTTTTCATGAAGGGTCAGAACTTGATAACATTTGCTGGATTCGTGGATTAAACACATTTTTTGTTTAAATGCCAAATTGTCGAGGATTTTTTTAAATTTACTGTTTTCAGGTCACTCTTACCACAAAATTAACCACATAACCACAAACACATTTTGTGTGAAGGTTGATGTGATATTAATGTGCAATTGTTCCAAATTCCAAGCATTCATCATATACATTTAAAAAATTATCATATATTGTTACAAAATTCCCAAAGTTTCCACTCTTTAAGCTGGAAGACAGTAGTTACAGGCAAAGAGTGGGCTGAATAATTTCACAAGACATTTTTTGTGTAAGGCTTCTAATCTTTTTTCACAAAGTTATGACGATGGTGCTGGCTAGATTGGCTATGGCTCAGTCCATACACGGCTTATCCATCTTCTATGTGATGGAGTCTGAGCTTCTGTTCCTCATAGTACTATAAAACATTTCAAGTGCACAGACAACTCAACAGTTAGCATTCCAGCTGCCATATTTCTCAATTGTAAAAATCACAATACATGTGCTATCAGACTTGCTCTTTGTCTGCCCTTTTTCATCCTGAAGCTGCTCTGAGACTGTCAAAAATAGATTACTGCACCTGTGGCATTTGTATTTTCTTTAAGTTCCACCTTGTGCGTGGGAAGTGAATGGGACTTATCCTGGCTATAAGACCACACTGTAGTAACCTCACACAATTTACCTGCTTGCATAACCTTTACCCTCTAACTACAGCAAGTGCAATACAACAACAACAACAACGAAATCCTATAACTTATTTGCTGGGCTATATGCAACAGAGATAATGCTTGGTTTTAACAGCTAAAGGAAATATAAAATGTATAGTCATTGCAGTATATGATTTCAATCCACTAATGAGAAGAGAACACTTCAATCATTATAGGTACAAACTTCAACAAAATTAGGGCTTGTAGGGTTGCATTATCATTCTGTCAAGACAGTAAGAATAGTACATTTGACTGCCAATAAGCCATAATTCTCTGTATGTGATGGGGTTGTGAGAAAGGGGGGGGGGGGGGGGGGGGGGGGGGGGGGAAGAGAGCAGCATTGATTGAACATGAACGTCACCCTTTCTGATTTACATTATGTATTTACGCAATCATTAAATGTGGGGTTACAAACTTAGAGAAAGAACTATCCAGATAATTATAACCAACTAAGCCACTAGACTTAGCATCTAATTTGTCCAATCATTTTTCCTGATATGGTTAGCAAGGGTAAGACACTAAGATCACATCTTACTAAAGTCAAAGATACTATACCTGTTAGTACAGAGTCATCCAGATAGCGTACAGTATACCCTGCAATTGTGGTAAAGTATACATAGGTGAAACAACTAGAAGGCTTGAGCAGAGAGTAAAAGAACATCAGGATGCTTGTAAGAGAGGTGATGAGAAGGTTTCAGCCATTGCTGAACATGCTTGGCAGCAGCATCACCCCATTAAATGGGAAGAGGTAAGAATTGTAGACAGAGCCAATAAGAATCGTGAGTTGAAGATCAAGGAAGCTCTACACATACAGATGACACCTGACAACAACAACAAGATTCTTGGCGATCACTGCTAAAATTACTGGCCTGTACCCTACACTGGAAAATTTGAAATCAACATCAGATTGATTGTGATGATTTATGATACAAATGATGAATGAATATTGCATAGGCTCAGCTCACTCTTAATGTTGCAGAATTGGCTTCATGTCCCATATCTTGAAGATTAACTGGTAGAATTGCCATATTATAATTATAGTAAAAACAATTACTAGCTATTACCAATTACGTTGTGGGTATGTGATCATTGTAATTACAAATAATGATTACAAACATCATGGTTTGTGTGTATGTATGTGTGTGTGTGTGTGTGTGTGTGGTAGGGTTTACATTAGTAGGTTGGTAGAGTAAGGCATCTGATTAGGGTCTGATTTAGGTTTTTGTGCCTGTCATGTTGAAGGGGGCAAGCTTAGTAGCTACAAGTTGTTTAGGTAGTTTTGGTAGACTAGAATGAAACAACAACCTGTGTTGTTAGTTAGACACTTATTTTGTACAAATGATGTTGTCTTTTTTTGTTGCTGTAATATTTCCATTTAATCTTTCCATTTTAAAATGAATTTGACTACTCTTTAGTTACATCCCTGAGTTATATAGTTCAGGAGTTTTTAAATTTTTTCTTGGGTCCCATTACTCATTTAATAAAAGACATTGCTTAGAACTTGGTGGTGCACGGTCTGCATTATTCAGCAAGTCTAGATGGTTTGCAGATGATCTTGGAGGAGCCTATTTGATATTGTGGCTGAGTGTCTTTAGCCTCCATGGTGCTTGTGTGGTAGGTCCTGCATGTTTCTGTGTAGGTGGGTTGTTGTTTGTTTTCTACGATTGGGCTGATTGGTAGGGGTTGAGGTTTATATGGTGTCAATGTAGACAATATTTACAAGATGCTCAAGTACAAATCCAGTTGTTTTGATTTGTGTGTGTGGATGGCAGTAGAATAATTGGGGGTTGGAAATACATTTAGGATAGGGGTTAGGTAGGTGTGAGATAAGATGGGGATAGTGTAGTGAAGTTTGTCTTATTGAAAGTCAATAGAAGTGGTTTTTATGGTTGGTATTATATTTCACTGCTATTGATTTTGGGTTCTGCTTGAATTTGAAAGGATTGAAAATTGCTTCACTTTGACACTTTACAGTACTTCGAGGTAGTTAACTTGACTTACCTGGCCAAAAATGAGCTATAGTGTGTAGTCCAGTGTTCACCCAAGCTCTAGTTCTTTTATGGCACAGGGCTATGGTATGTGCAGTCCATGCCAGAAGCAGAACTGCAGTAGGAAATAACTATTTATGACTTCAAGATGGACTTTACTATAATCTTACAAAAGGTATAGACAGGTCGTTTTTTTGTTTATTCTATATTCTGGAAGCATTTTAGAGGAAAAGTTGGCAGACAGTATTCTTTACCTATTTTTACCATGAAAAATCCAAATATGATGTCTGCCAAGCTGGCAAATAACCACATAAGCTGTTATTTGCAAATTAATAGTGATATCAATTAATTAAATGCATAATTAGTGGTAATATAAAGGATATATTCATGAAAATTCATTTTGACATAATTGTTCACTGTCTTTGCATGCACAACCTCTGGTACAGTGTAGATTTAACTTTTTACAATTGCAACGCAATGTTTTGCAACCAGTCTTGCAATTGCACGTAATTATTTCACGGCAAGAATCGGGTACTGGAGTTAGTGACATCAATTCAGGCTTGACTGTGGTTTCCTCTACCCTCCAACCCAAACCTTCTGGATTAGGAATATTAGGATGGGATGAATGGGCTTGTCTCCATACAACCGTCTGATAATGAGCACGTCGTATATGAAAGTGCAGTGCATCACTAGTTGGAGGTAGTGATTCTGGCGATCGTGATTTGTTGAATAGAACTGCTCTAGCTTCATCAGTAGTGCTCACTTGTTTGAGGTTGTAGAGTTGGTTTTTGAAGTCTTGATGGGTTCAAACAGTGAAGCAAACGTCTTTGGTTTGTTTTTGTGGAGGGGATCTCGAAATTTTTTTGAACCAGAAGGCATAAGTCTTTCTTCAACAAACTGGTTCAGCTGCTTCAAACCATCACTACTAGCATTCACGAGGTCTCTTGCTATTACTTCTGTAGCTACATCCTTTGTGGCAATGTTGTGTAGAATCTGGACTTGTGCTTCTTCCTGTCTGAGCATACCAAAGGAGGCAAGCATACTGTACAGGCGATCTTCATCTTGGCACTCCAGTCTTATTCTGCCAGCAGTCGATTCATTATGGACTAGGTCATCCATTCGGTTGACACCAAACAGTGCTCTTGTTTCCAATGCTATGTGTGATCGTATGTTATATGACAATGCCCACCTACTCAATGCTGTAGAAGTTTTTGTAATACCAATGATGCCACCACCTTTTTTACCAATTCCATTCAGCCATTCTTGGCTTTGGTCGGGATCCACTTGGTTGAACTTCAGGCTAGATCTTTTGACGACAAAATTTCCACTGTCAAACTCTTGTTGGACTTCAGCAGGAAGCTGGTGCATCTCATTCAAATATATGGTTCCCCAGCGTGCATAATTGGTGTGGTCATATCTCATGAAGAGAGGCAACATGTGCTGGAAGGAATGAATATGGAGGCTCCACAAACCTTCCCTTTGGGCACGAATGAAAAGGAGAAGAATTTGTACCATTTGCATATAGGACCACCAGTACCTAAAATTTATGTCATCTTTTCTTGATGTCACAAAGCCATCTATGATATTGGAAAACTCTTGGCTTTCTAGAATCGAAATAAGCTCTACTAAGCCATTCTCTTGCGCAGATTTTTCAAGTATCTTCTCCTTTAGAGAAATACTTTTGCCTCCAATGTAGTCTAGCAGTTGTGGCATCAGAATGCGCCACATGGCTTGCAGTGTTAATTTATGCACCCGAACACCTCGTGCATATGACTTCCCACTGACAACATTTTCTCCTGCTTTTGGACCCAATACATTGCTCTCGATCCATGCCTCTAAACGCCCTGAGGAATTCATGTGCTTTCCGATAACCTTAAAAAATGCCAGAATTGTATGCAGTCCACCAAGTCTTACTACCAAGAAGTTTAGGTTGTTTGCCCATTTCAGCTCCATCAATTTGCAGTACAGTGCTTCATCCACAGTGAGGATTACATGTTGCTGTCCTAATGCATTGGCTACATGCTTGCATCTAAGCACAACAGTGTTTAGAGTGTCAAGTTCATGTGCTGGTGACTGGATAATGGGCATGTAACCGATGGTAGTAACTTCAGCATCTACTGTGCTAAGCTTCTGATTAAAATTTGTCCAGCCTATCTTGTTGTCCCTATCATTGCGAGTAAGGAAGAATGCCATGTCATGTGCATTAGCTTTTAGAATTTCAGGGTTATGAAATTCTGATGCTACAAACCATTCTTTCTGTGTTTCTGAGGTAGACTTTGGTTCTGTCACACCTGCAGTTCCTGCAGGAATCAGTTCTTCCATGATAGCTGGAACACGAGTGGTACTCTCTTTTAGAGGTTTTAGATTTTGTAACCCCATATCCAAGGCTGGCCCACGCTGCCAAGCTGCAAACTGTGTTGCATGGAAGCTATTCTTTCCATCAAGACTGCTATCATTAATGTCAATGTTGTCACAAGTGAAGTGAACAAACCTATTGGAAACAAGACTGGAAGGGATAACTGCTCCAGTAGTCATATTCATTGATTTTAAGGTATTTTCAGCTAGAGTATTGTCAACTTGTAAGACATTTTCATAGCTGATGGTATGACCTGCATTATGGAAGAGTTGAACAAGCTCCTTAGACCTAGTGGTTTGGTGCAACGTGCTTGCCAAACCAATATGTTTAGGAGTCCAATTCTTCCCGCCAGTAGCATTATAAACAAAATCTTGAGCCAGGCTAAACGTTACGTTTTGAACTCTGGATTTGCTACATTGATCACTACTTTCTTCCAATCCTGTGTCACAATCAAAAACACTTTGCCCACCCAGAACTAGTCTAATGAACATGTAAAGACTATCTGGAATGCAAGCCATCACAGAATCTTCTGATATATCCAACCCGTTGGCTCTAGGCCTTGCTAATATATCTGATCGAATTTTTAGAGCTACATGGACTAATTCAAGAAATTCATTATCACCTGGTTTGTAAACCGGCATAATGAACTCATCATCTGTTTCATCCAACAATTTGGAAACAGGAACATGCCGAAAATTTGTAGGCACCAGAACTGTCTGCCTGTCACCAATTGCTTGATTTTGCATTACTACAAAATCATAGAGATGAAGCTGTGATTGTAGCTTTTCCTTAAAGGTGGCTCGTCTACTCACAAAGCTCTGGGGAATTTCTATTCCAGCCTGCTCTGCTAGCTCACAATACCTATTCCATACTTCCGATAGTTCAAGAATATGGCCTTGATTGGCGGAGTTTTTCATCTCCTCAAGAAGCCACTGGATGGCAAGGTCAGACTTTGTGATGCTTCCAGCAGTTTTTGAAGTTTTTCTCATGAATGCTTTATGGCATGTGCAGTGGTATTTCCCCTCTGATGCTATTAGGTCATGTATACTTGATAGCCGTACACTGAGTAATTGATCATATTTAGATGCATCAAGGATCTGTTGACTCATCTTAAATGTAGTCACTGCTGATAACTTAGTTTGACTGGGGTTTTGACAGAACATGCATAAACTCCAGTCAATTGGCTGCATGGAACTCCGTAGACTATGACTGCTCGCACTTTGATCTGTGTTACGTATACCAGTACTGATACATGCAACTACAGAATCATTGCATTTTTCAAGCCTAGATATCTTGCTCCTACTGGTGAAGCTAGAATAACAGGACTTATGCCACACCAGGGATGTATCCTCCCGTATAGAAGCAATTCGGTCCATGACATCCCTGTTTTTTTGTATCTCGCAGCTTATGCCTGACACTTGCTGATTCTTTCAATCTTGCCAGTCCTTGCTCACTTGCATTTAGAAGCTTCTCATGTTTATCATTCTGGCAAATGATACACTGTTCAATGTTATCTTCCCTGCCTCTTTTTAGATTCAACATGGGATCCATTATTCTAAAAAATCAGTAACAAGAAAGGAGATGACTTATAGAGTACTTTCTATCAACCTAAGTATGAACCTTTAGCTTCTAGCTATGTCACTCTTCCTGCCATGATTTGTTGCCTTAATATCCTCCCAAATCTTCTATTCTTACTTAAATCAAACCCATAATCACTATCCCACTCATAAAAAGGCTATAAACTGCACCAATAGCTTACCTTTAGGTCTCTGCCTGCCAGTGACCTTCAATTTTGACACCAGCTGCATATGCCATGTGGTCTAAGCCACACCCTTCAATGGGTGTGGCTCTACCTAGCTGGCAGACAGTAAAATCAGATTTAGCACCCACAAAAGTGGTAATCTAGCATAATTGCCAGCTTTTCCCCTGAAATGCTTCCTGACTTCTTTAAATTCATAATTATGGTACATCTTGTCCTGACTAGTACTGCATAATGTGCACCAGAGTACGTTAATTTACTTACATGTCATTTGAAAATCACATGACTTAATTGCTTCCAGTTTTTTTGTTTTGTTTTTTTACTAAATGCATTCCTCATTTGCTAAGCTTGCAGTCTTGCCAACTCAACTCCATCTTCTTCAACGAAATTTTCTTCTCAGAAATCTTAGCTGTGCCCTTGGGGTGTGAGGGAGGAGAAGATGGATTGTATGTGTGTGTTTGTAAGTGTATGTGTTACTATACGTATACATATGTTAGCCAGAAAGTGTCATAGATCATTTTTATTGTCCTTTCAGTCCCACTGGTGGATTCTGTGACATACCACGCTTATTCAACCTTCCTCAGTGGAAGCAGAAAGGTTTTTCATTACGACTAGAGGACTACATTATTGTAATGTATGCTGCAATACTACTATCATTGAAATGTTTAGTATTTTTTGTAATTACATCGATTTTGTACTGAATCATCTAGTGCGCAATTAAGCGTAGCAGCTGGTTACCTAGTAGCAACACAACTCGCCCTTAAATGAACGAACACTGCACTGGGTATGTCTCTTCCTGTGCAAATGTTCCATTGTATGCTAATCCAGAGTGCAATTAGACTACGCCCCAGACAATCAAAGGTAGATAGGTTTTAAGTTATATGAAATTGAAGAATAGTACAATGATGAGTAAACGAATGAATAGGAAGTCGAATAATATTCAAGATAATATGAAATGAAGAATGCGATGAATGGCTAGATTAAGAGTTGAACAACTGCAACAAAACTGCACAACTGATTGGACTGAGCTGGTCAGTCCACTATATACTGTAGCTCAGTCCAAGGGGGTTGTTTTCATGAAGCTAATGCGTAAATGTGTGTGTGAATGAAGTGTGAATGTATGTTTGTCCTTTCTCAATAAGGTGTAAATCAGTAATTAATTGTTTATTGTTGTGCCATCTGACCTATGTTTGTCACTTGTTTGCTTGCTCCAACATGTACCATGACGTATATTTAAAATTTAATCATTCATGTTATTTTTTGTATGCAGGAAGGCCCAGGAGGAGGAGGAGATGGCGATAATGCAGCACCAGTGGGGCCAGCTGATGAGTCCTCCCACTATAAAAATAATGGTTGAAAGTTACCAAAATACTTCCTGGCTAATTACAAACATTTTAGCTAGTTAATTTATAATCTTGCTATTTACTTTTCTTGTTAGTGTTTGCTCAAAGAGCTCACAACCGTGGCTTATAAACTCTAATGAGAAATGAATTAATTTTTTTGTGTATAGTGTGAGTGTGTGTTAGAGCGTTGCTACCCTTGACCATATAAAAGGGTGGGGCAGGAGGATTGGCTAGGTAGCACGCGTGGGTTAGGAAGAAGATCATTGCCATTACGTTGAGCTTCTTTCTGTTAGCTTGCCTTCAGCAGCTACTTTCTGTCTCTCTCCTGAGCTGCCTCATAAGCTGACTTCTGTGTGTTGCGATTTCTCTACTGTGCGTTTCTCTCCCTAACAAAAGAACCTACAGCTTAAATCGTGTGAATATCATGACCACATTGGCATGGCTCATCGTATTGAATTCTCAAGTCCTTGTAACTTTCACTCACGCTCTCCAATACCCTCTACCTCACATGGTGCTCTCAAACACCATCAACATCTTCCAAGTCAATTCTGTCATCACCAATAACATCTAAATCTGTGAAGAGCAAGGCTATTGATTTTAAAAACCTAGAATAGTTTAGATTCATGAAGAAAATATGGCAGATAGATTGGGACAGGACACCTATTTCTTACAGAACATTGAAGAATACTCGAGTCTAGAGGTAACTAGACAGGCTACATATAGTAAGCAAGCAGCAGCAGTGTGTCTTATGAAACTATTTGATAAGACTGAGAAATTCACTATTGAGGTAAACAAAAAACACTGCCTTTTTAAAGACATATTTGGCATGTGTATAATATTAATCTTAAAGAGTGTTTTGATCTTGTTATATATATGGAAGATAGACTATCTATGATTATTCAATCTTCACTGATGGAATATACTTTAAAACAAGCTGTTTTGGGTAAATCACAAGTCTTGAGATATTTAAGAAGTTTGGATTTAAACAACACTCAACTCACGGTGTTTTGTATTCCAAGTTTAAAGAGTTCTAGTGCATAGTTCAGGTTGACTTGGAGTGGAAAGACTTGCATGTATACAATTTTACGTGCTCTCCAGAAATATCGGAAGGATTGAATGCTTTGAATACAACAATTGAACAAAGCAAACGATTTCCAGCACTTCTGAATAAACCTCGTTTCAAAAATTTGTATCGAATAATAGTGCTGGATGAAGCAGAATGTCTTTCTGTTTGTGGCTGCTCAAAAGAGAAATGTAAGCAAATATTGAGTACAAAAAGTCTTATGGTTAATTGTGAGAAAAGATACATGTATAAATGTTTGTATGAGGACAATTTAATTTGTCGCCTTTAATTTGGCTTGTGTATGTAGGTAAAAATGTTCAGCATTTTTTGAAACCTGAATTTGTGTATATCGATACCAAAAGTTTACTACAGTCCATGGATACTGCTGAGGCATTCAGGTGTTGGCCAGATCTCACAAAGCAAGTAGTGGTGGCATTGAAGGAGCTTCATGGTATTGGACTAGCTCATCTAGATGTAAGATTACCAAATATCTGTTTCAATGAAGAATTTCAAGTATATTCATAGACATTGAGTTTAACCAGCCAGTAAGCCAATATCATGGGAGTACAGCATCATGCTTATACCAAGTACCAATAAGTGTTGATAACCCTACTAATGGACTAGTCGAATTCATGCAAGTCGGTTGGATGCTTGCATATATTTTTGCATCATGTTGAAAAAGAGCATTGAAGGGTGTGGCATACGCAGCCTGAATTTGTGTGGAACAACCTGTTCATTTCATCACTTGTAACGAAATGTGAGTATGATGAAAAAGCATTAGAACAATATTCATCTGATACGATCATGGACATATTGAAAGCAAGAAAGCTGTACTAAAATGACGACGTGAACTATCTTTAACATCGTTGTTAAAGTTCTTGTAACTTATTATGCCATGGATTCAATTGATGATCTTTAAAAAATTCTTCATCTATCTGCAATTATTACCATAATAACTTAGTGTCTTGTGTGTATAACATAATACAATGTTAATAATAGGGTGTAAATTTCCCATTCCTAAATGTATGGGGAAAATTGAGATTCAATTAAAATAGCATGGTAATTAAGTGAAATAGCATGGAAGCTAAGTGATAGTACGGAAATCGAGTGAAATCATAGATAGTTAGACTATCTATGGTGAAATTAATACCACTGTAGCCCGAGTGAAATAGTACAGTAAGTGCACATGCTTGCAAATCAGCCTCGGAAACGTACAGTTCAAGTGGTTCAGAAGTTCTACTTGTATTAACGGAATATTGAAAAAACAACAACAACAAAACAGACTATGAAAAGCTGTAGGTTGAAAAAGAAATTTCAGAGGGAGCTAATCCTGAAATACAGAGATAGGGAGTGAAAGATGCAGTGTAGCTACAGTACAAAAAAAAAATCCGGCCTACTATTTAACCTGTGCGATTAGGGACCAATAACGGTTACCTTGCTATTACTCGTACATATATATTATATATAGCTATTATGCCGTTAAGTGCATTCTATAGTGCCAGCTACTTGACTAAAAATGACCAATGAATCTTGGCAACCTTATTTTCATTTTTCCCCCCCAAAATGTATGCCCATTCATGCCAGCATTATGCTCATTCAGCACAATTGCCATGGCCCTGTGGAGAGACAACTGCTGTCTGTGGCTGCACAGGCTTCCAACCCTCCCCTCCTCCATAGGCGGCAATATCTAACTTTTTTTGTTTTGCTGCTTTGTTTGCTTAATTTGCTTATCTATCGCTAAGGTTGCATTGCGCGTGCGTATTTTTTCCATTACACTGTATGATTATAGCTAGTGCTCATGCCATTAATAAATTTGGAAAGCATAATTGATTAAAATACAATCAGAGGGCCAATTCATTCCTTTAAATTTAACTGTTGTTGTGATGAGATTCAGATTAGAGATACCTTTACACTTTAATACATCAGCAGTAGCGAGTAAGATGAGATGTGTCCGATATGTAAACAGGGTGTGCCTTCAATTAACAAGTATAGGCTATTTGTTAACACCATGCTTGCTTCATACCAGCATAGAGACAGTCTAATTATCATCAGTTAACAACTACTTGCTACAACACATGCCACACATATCTTGAACTGTATTTTTGTAACACCTCCATTTCTTCTCGAAAAATCAGAGCAATATCAACAGAATCTCATGGCTAGTTCTAATGCAGCTCAGAAGCGCAAAAAGGTGGGCATGGCTATGCAACTGCCTCCACATGTTCAGACTAATCTCAACAAGGAAGCTCGGTTACTGCAGCAGAACTTGGAGGACTTGGAGAAAAAAACTCGCCAGAGGCTCTCATGCATCATCAGGGATCAACAAGTGGCAGGAATCAAACTTCAAAGCCTTCAAATAAGGTTGGTGGCCTCTCAGAGCAAGAGCTACAATGCCCAGATGCAACCTCAGCCTCTCAGTGGTCAGTCTATTCCTGGACCTGCTTCCTATAAAGGAATGACAGTTACCATTCAGAAAAGTAGGCCTGATCTATCTCTAAAGCAGAGCGGCCATAGCGAACAGCCTGACCTCATGGCTGCACGTAGGTCGCCTCCAAAGTCTGCAAAGACTGTTTCATTTTCTTAAAATGAAGTTTAAAGCCAACTTTCTTTCTGTTTTTACCTTCAAATAGCTATGAGTCGAGCGTCCATGCACACAACTCGCGTGGTTGCGTCGAGGAGTTTCCTAGGACCAGAACTTCACCGTTACTCTAGCTCATGGTCTAGATACTGTCTTGACTCTTCACCTCACTTCATCTTGTCCAGCACACTTTCACCCCCCTGGTATACACGTACAAAATGGCTGTAATAATGTCGAGCGCTGGCACTGTCATAACGGTTCCGTGGGAAGTTCAAATGAAGATCAACAACGAGAAAAGGATAATGAAGCAATCCCTGAAACTCTTGGAAAGACAGAATGAAGAGACTATGAGATTTTTAAACAGGCAGCAGCAGCGTGCTATTAAAAAGAGAGAACAATTCAAGCAGAAGTGGAAGGGAACTTCAAAAAGATATCAAACTACCATGGTGCACCATTCCCAGCCTAAGAGTCCAAGCAAGGCACCTGGAAAAGCTCCACAAGTTGTTGTCGACAGTCAGCCAGTGGAGGTCCAGCATCCAGAACCCCCACCAGTTCAAGCTCCTTTGTCAACTTCGGCCAGGTACAAGATGGCCTCCAAGGATCACGAAGTATTCCATAGACTGGCCCCTCCACCGAAACCAAAGCCCAAGAAGCTGGTCAAAGTTCACTTCAACACAATGCTGCTTGCTACTTTGAGCCAACACGCCACCAATAAACCCAACCCAGTGAGATTAACTCCGCCATCTTTCACGTAAATATATTGAAGAGTCTCCTGCAACATTTGCTATATTTCAGTAGTTGCTTGCAAGGCACCTTCATAACACCACATACAATAATTCAAACTTTCATTTTTAATACATTGATAATTAAATGTTATTATAACTGGAATGTTAAATAAATAGCTACAATGGAATATTTTGATAGGCTAAAAGTTAGCATTATTCATTCATTTTGTTTCAGACTTTTCAACAATTCTTTAACAAAATATAAGTGCCAGCGAAGGTCAGATGTCAGTTCTGGGTGGAAAGAGGTGGCGATGAGGTGACCCTGTCTAACCGCCACCACTTCACCACTGGGTTCTAGAGTCCCCAGCACCTCTACCTGATCAGACGTCACTTTGCTGATGCCTGGAGCCCTGATGAACACTCCGCGGCATCTTCTGTCTTCTTTGTGCTCATTGTTGTTGCCACCGGAGATGATGGCATCGTTGTGGAGGGTCACGGGAGACTCAAAACTGAGTAGCTGTCTGCCATGTTTGTTCCTGGAGCATTCTACGTCAAGACCCCCTAACTGGACAGAATAAATATAGCATAACTTCTCTCACCAGTCAGTAGCTACATAGGATAAGTTAACATAGACTTGTGCTGCAAGAGTGTATCAGTCACTATTCTGATGAAGTGATAATGGTGCGTGGGTGGGTACAAAAGCTAGAATTAGGGCAACAAAAGAACAACTCCTTGCTACTAAAATTAGTGAAAATTAATCAAATTTGTTGGCTCTGATATTTTAATGCACCTCATTTATGTGACCAAGACAACAGCAAGACATTTGAGATGAGTAGAAAACTACTTTAAATAGCACCTTCCCACTACCCCATCCAGTATCATGTGATGCCATCCAGTATCATGTGATGCCACATTGTTTCAAGCATCTAGTGTTTGTAGTAGGTAGCTTACCCAAACCATCACATGGTTCCTAGTCAATCTTGTATTTATTGGCTGAAGCTTGCCCCTCTAAGCATAAGTCGGTACCTATAAGCTTCTCAAGATCACGTTCCCTGTTAGCGGGTGAACAATCCGATACGTGGTGAATTCTGCTTCACAATAATAGGAAGAGCCGACATCGTCAAAGAGCAACATCGCTATGAACGCAAGCAGCATCTTTTAGATAATTTTATACTGCATTGTTATGGACACTTACTATTTTGTTATCTTCTTTTGCAGAATGCTGAGCATTACTCAAGTACTCAGTGGTCGGACCTTAATTATCGGCCATGCCCTTCAATTATCGACCAATCACCCATAGAGCTAGCATAATACGGTTATTGGCCACTCGGCATAATTGCCCATAACTCATTTCTAATAAGAATTCACTCAAATTGGACAATACCACTGTAATCTATGTATAAGAAAACCCTTTACCACACCATTTCAATAATACGTCACAAATCTTTGTAGTTAACTTTTTTAAAACAATACATGCAACCATAAGGGTATAATTTGTGGTTTTTACCAACATAGAAATTGTAGCTCTCTCTTTTAGTTACCTTATTTCTGCATATGATTCAAACATACACATCTGTAAATACATATTATTATCTTCTTATAAGCTGACCAGACGGGAGAGAGCTAGTTACATCTTCTATATGATGCCCCGGTCAGGTCAGTCTCACCATCTTGACGTCAATAGACTGTCACTACTGTAGCTATGACTAACCCACTGATTCTTAGCTACAATGATCTTGCCATAAAACATATTTCATTGACATAATGGCCTTTCTCTGATCTACTACTGCCTATGATGTTGAATAGAATTGTAGACAAAGGAAAAGTTTCTTAATTTTCATTGTTATTGACTTGATTTGTTGTTGTTTTTTCCACTCTATCTTGTGTATGTGTACTAGCAAATTTTCCACAATTTATACCAAGAAGACTTAAAGTGCAAGTAACTTAGTTTACTTGAGAACTTTTAATAATCTCAGGTGATACGCTTGAAACTGGTAAAGTAACTTAGTAAACACAAGATGCTGATGACCAGTACCAAGCAAGTTTCTAAGTTGGATCTCATCCGCTCTAAAAACTAGTGTCAGAGGCTGGAAAAGAATAAGTCTGTCTGTTCACATTTACTGATCATTTGTAATTCTAGTGCAAAAACTTCATTGTTGACCATCTATACTGTGTTCGACTCATAATATTGAAAATTGAAAAATTACATTTACTGCATTGAAGCCGTAATTTTACAGAACTAGTCACCATTACTGTTGTCTGGCACTCCAGCTCTGCCTCTACCTGATCAGATAGTCTATTTCTACTGCATAACTCAGAGGGAGAGCAAATATTAAGACTCATTAGCTCCCTTAGGAAAAAATGTAACACTTCAGCTACTTAAGGCAAACTACTTCTCCATCCCTTCATTTCTAAACTTTGCAATGTGATTTTTAAATTAAGCCATAAAATTTATATGCTTCCCCAGAAAGTGATGAAGTTGCCAGAATAGTGATTGGGTAAAAGGTCTCACTTTGTCAGACTATCACATTATTAAATGACTCACAGTAATCTGCCCATCTTTCTTTTGCTCCTTGAGTTCATTGGCCAAAAGGATGAGTCCTGCACAGGTACCCCAAACAAGATTACCAGGTGGCCCAGCAAATATCCACCGCTTCAGAGTCTCTTCGAAATTGTTCTGGCCCAAGAACACACTAAGGGTGGTACTTTCTCCCCCAGGAATAATGAGCCCACGGAGACTAATCAAATGTTCGGGCTTCCTCACTTCAACCACTTCCAGAGTACACTCGCTTTTCAATTGTTCGCCAACTTTCTTCAACATTAACACGTGTTCTATAAAAGCTCCTTGGATGCTGAGCACCCCAACTTTCAAAGCAGTCGTTCCAGCCATAGGAACTCTCTCGTCTCCAGACTGTGCTACCCTTATAGAAAGCTCACCCCCAATTACACCACAGCTATGCATTCGCGGTTGTAAATATTAATTATAAACAACCCACGTGGTTGTCACCGCGCAATATTACATCAGCTTTTTAGCTCCGAGGGCTGCCGTTCGGAGGCAGTCTTAAAAGAAACCGTTTGTCAGGCTTGGGAGGAAGTTAGTGCCATTTAACAAGGGCTTTTTAGTCGTACTTAAGGTGAGGTCTCTCTGTAGATTTTTAGTGCCTCAATTCAGTTGTTTGTATTTTGTTCAGTTCAGTGAGGAAGATGGCCAGCGAGGAAAGTGAAGCTAAGACGGGCACAGCAGGAGTGAAGAAAGGTCTACCCAAGATGTTAAAGGGAGGCATCATCATGGATGTCATAAATGAGGAGCAAGCTACGATAGCTGAGGAGGCAGGGGCTTGTGCAGTCATGGCACTTGAGAAAGTGCCTGCAGACATCAGAAAAGATGGAGGCGTGGCCAGGATGGCAGATCCAAAGGTACGTAAATGATGGCACTAGTATCTTTTGGGTTGCCTGATTAGTTGGTGAATGCCAGAACATGCACTAGTTGAGCAGAACCAGACCTTATCAACACTGAACTGCTGTGCAGAAGGAAGGGTTTAGGAACATGCAATATAATGTATATTCACGCCCTCTCCCCCCCCCCCCCCCAAAAAGGTGCCCTAATTTTCAAATTTCTACTAATGAAATGTCTCATAGAGTCACCACTAGTTTTTCAAGTCTTGCTCAAGGCCAGGAAGTTGTGTAGTATGTGACATTAGTGTTGGGTTTAAATTATAAGTTAGAGTCCTGTGACGAAGTCTTGCATGTTCACAAATGTTTTCCTCCTCCTCCTCCCCCCCCCCCCCCCCCCCTTCAAAAGTTGGTAAAGGGTCTCTCCTGTAAGTTGTGTTGTTGTTTGCTTTTGGTGTTTTTTTGTTTTTGTTTTTTTTAATTAATTTATTTATTAATTTTTTTCTCCTTGGCGTGCACAAGCTGGTAGTACCACTTGGTAGGAATTCACAGTTCTCTCTCTGAAGTCCAATTTACACGAGGCACTTCGTTACTTGGAAGGATTTTTTTGTGTGTTGTTTGTTCGGCAGACAGGCCAATGGTGACTGATTGAGATACTGTATGAACCAGGTGGGCTGTCTACATCCGTTACTGTGAAGTTGGGATGTAGACTATTCTCAGTCTTGTCCAAGAACCCTTCCATTCTAGCCACTAGATCCAGGTCAGGTGTGATGTTAATAGTATCTGGAAGATACCCTGTCAGTGCAGCTTAAGAGGATGTTGATCTTCAAAGAATAGAGATTTTAAAATAACATTTATAAACCAATGAGGGGGAGAATGGCTGATGCAATAGTCTCTTGCATGAAATTATGTAGGAAGTGAAGGCTGTAGAGGTGAAGTACTTGACTTGGAGGAGGACCATCATGGCACTGTGATGGAGGAGTTATGTAATGACACACAACTGTGTCAGGCTTATGTAATGAGGAAACCCTATGCTTGTCAGGCAATCAGTGGCCTTCAGTAGAGGTGAAGTACTTGACTTGGAGGAGGACCAGCATGGCACTGTGATGGAGGAGTTATGTAAAGACACACAACTGTGTCAGGCTTATGTAATGAGGACACCCTATGCTTGTCAGGCAATCAGTGGCCTTCACTCTTCTTCATTCCTTGCTCATAATTTCTTTGGCACCTTGTCTGAGTGTCTGTGAGAGCCCTAGAGTGCATCTTTAACTCATCAATCAATTTTCAATTTATTATTTCCCACCTATGGTGTACTGTTCAAAGCAAGAGAAGATGGACACGGAGAGAATTGGTGGAAGTGGTTATGAGTTTAGGCTGTACGTCATGCCTAGGAGTGTCACATGGTGTGTGTGTGTGGGTGGGTGAGTGAGAGTGTGGGTGGTTCTCAGGATTCAATCTGCTCTAGCTAACTGGGTTTCATACAGGATTTTTTTTCGGGGGGGGGGGGGGGGGGGGGGGGGGGGGGAGGGGGAGGGTTGATCACACCCACTTTTGCTGAAACCACAAAACAGGTCTAGAATTGGTGACATCAATCTTGGAATACTAATGCGTATTGCAATTGAAGGACCTCAATTAACTGAAGTGAACTTTTAGTCCAGTCAAATTGTGGTTGGACCCCCAACAAATTGCAACAGAATTTTTCTCACTTGTAGAAGGTTTGGGGGACCCTCTAGTATAACATATCCAAAATCCATTAAGGGAAAAGGGGGAATTTCTAATTTAAAATGCACAGGAAATTTATGGTTTGTTATCCCATAGACATAATGTAAAAACAAAGCATAAACTTCCAAAACAATAGCAAATGGTACATTTGAAGACAAAAGTATGTAAAAGTGAAGTTCAATCATCTAAGTCATCATCACTGTCACCAGAAGGCTTTGAGGAGTTCGAACAACTGAATCCTTTGAATTCGCCACATGCAGGAGTGCATTCTAACCCGTGCTTCTTGCAAGTACACCTTCTTGTATCACAACCGGTCTTGCAGTTGCATCTGAAAATGCGTAGTAAGTCTGCTGGTGCAGGTGGCATATCTGTTTTCACAGGCATTAGTTGCTGATTAATAATTTCCCAACCCCACTTTTCAGGATCTAAACGTCCAGTTTCTCCCCTCCATTCTTGGACCTGGTAGTATACCCTTAGACTATGAAACTTGGCTGATGCGGAAGTTGGTGGCAAATCTTTGGCATCAACATTATTTGAAACTTTTCATTACCTTTTCTTGGAATCGTTTGTAGCGTAAAGCATCTAGACCATCCTCTGAATCTCCGTTGTAGAGAAGGACAAGTGCATTTTCTCCAGCATTGATGATATCATCCTTCTTGGCATTTTCCTGCATAAAAACGTTACCAATTGTAGCAAATTCATCACTGCATTGGATTTTAGAAAGTGAAGCAGGCTTGCCGATCCCATACAACCTAGAAGTAGTGTCGCAACCAGCAATTGCATAGATAAACAACAGTTGGGAATGAATACGCGATCCAAGCTTTCCTTTGATGTTTCGATATTCCACACTCGAATTGATTTTGCATTTTGCTTTAGCTCTGGTCTGAAGTACAGCTCGTTACCATCCATGTCTGCATGATACAGGAGTAGAATCAGTAAGTCTGTGTCTTCTCCAACAACAACTGTGTCCACTGTCTTTGCAGATTGAATAGCTGTTTCCATGATCAGCACATCAGCATCATTTCTTGCATGAGCTGTTAAGCAACCAGCTTCTTCAAGATGGGAACTAAGAAGAGAGAGGAAGTTTTGTTTGTTGACTTTGTTACTGAGAAAGTCTAAGTGATAATGGTTTGGTTGGTTAGTGTAACAATTGGTCCAGATCCATGGCTACGCCTCTGATGCATGCATCTTTGATGTCTGGACCACTCTCATACCCATCAAAAACGATAGTAGCTTCTCCATATTTTGTTGTGACATAAGTCACATATCGTGCACAGACACTTTGAAACATCTCTCCTTGTTTCCATGATAGACGGTGCAGCAGAGAGCCTCCATCTAATACATAATGGACGGAATCAGGAAGTGTTTCTGCTTCTGAATCATTCTTGACCAATTTCCAAAGTGCATCTGCAAGTGCTGGCTTGTTAGCCTCCCATGGAAGTGATGACCGATCAACCAGTGCTGCTGGATGAGTGCATAACTCATACTTAAAGAGAGATGCAGGATCTTTACACGATCCATTCATAGCCATCAAGCTGAGTCTCTGGAAGAGGAGTTGTGGATCAACTTGCACACTCTCTCCATCAATTTGACTGCTGCTTTCGACGCCAAAGTGACTGCTTGTTTCTTTCTTTCAAAGGAGATGCTAATTACACCTTGTCCAACCATTGACTTGAGAATTAATTCTCCCACTTCCTTAGCATTATCAACGTTGACCGACTCATGAGCAACTAAACCACTAACAAGACCTCGAAGGGAGGGAGGGATCTGGACCAAAAGGATTTAGAGCGCTAAGAGTGTTAAGAATCTTGTATGTATCTTCAGTATCTCGTTTGATCCGGGACTGCATAGAATATTTGTGCTGTTCACTAGTATCACAACGGACCCCAGTGAACTCTTGCATAGAATGACTGACTTCCGCACAGGCAGGCATAGACAATAACCAAACAAGACGTTGGATTTCTGTCATCCCACGACCTCTTGTTAAAACCTCCTACAGTTTTGATGCTCCTCATAAGGACCTGCTCGATGACCAAGTCAGTAGAGAGCCCTGCCCAATATCGATCACTTCGACGGATGACGTGATAACCATTGAGGAAACTGGCATGAATATCAGGATGACTTTGTGGTAATTGCTGCATCTTCTGTAAATAGATATAGACAGATTTGGCATAATAAATTATGACCAGCTTCTGCAAAATAAGGAAGCATATCTTGAACAGCCTGGAGGTGCCAACATCCAATCTCCAGTCCTCTCTGCCTTGATGAACATACGTAGAATTCTTATCATCTCGATATACTGAAGCCATAGCTTAGCAGTTCTACGTTCCTTCATGGTCTCTTTCTCAGCATTCACTTTGGCAGTAACATCACCCAACACATCCTTCAGTTTGACGAGGATCTCACCAAACATATCTTCAGGGGACAGAACAGAAGCAGTACCAGCACTAGCTGTAATGTTGTCATACAGCTCTCTAGCAGTCACAAGACTTTGGTGAAGGTCATCACAACATTCTCCCTTGGTAGGAAGTTTCATGTTGTAGGCATTGGCTGTCAGCATTGTACTAAGGGTAGCATAAACCATGAGGTGCCCTCGAATGGCCCTAGCAATAGCTTTTCCACTGAGAATGTGTTTCACAGCATTTTCTGCATACACTACCTACCTCCAGCACTTGGGTAAGAACAGTTGCAGCCATTAAATGACCAACACACCCCAGAAAGCTCATTTCGACATGAAGCCCTCCAAGTCTGAGAACAACTTCTTTAAGATCACTCCAGGTCGGTTCAGACTCTATGATGAGCATAGCCTTCCAAAATAATGGTTGGTCAAAGGTGACTACAGGTGTCACGTATTTTCTAGCTTGGTCACAGATATAATTCAATGCTGAAAAAATACAAGTCATGTTACTGGGGTCTAGGTCGATCATAGGAAGAAAAAGAACTGATGACTTCCCTGGGATGAACACCTTGATGGACACTTTGCATCATGCCAGACCAAGATGGTCTTCTTGGATGAAGATACAAGGAAATATCCCAGAGTAGGTCAATATCTGTGGTGAGATCTATGTTTTTAATCACATTGAGCTTCTTGAAACTTAGTGGTACATCTCCAGTGTAGGAGTGGAAGTTCTTGATATCGATCTTACCAGCCGTCTTGATATCATCACACGATACTGCTATTCTTGGGATGGGCTTGCTGACAAATTTTCCAGGAGTAAATATTGGATATACAAACAACAAAAGCACAGAATAAATCATAACCACAAAATACCATTAAGTAGTAAATATTATTAATTTATTTCATGAAGTTCTGCGAGGGGGGGGGGGGGGGGGCCCCGGGGCGCCCCTACCTGTTTTGTCCCGACGTGGTCTGTTGACGTGCACTGCACTGAAGAGGAGTAAGTAATTAGTGCCGTGAAGACCCACTAGCGAGTATGGAAACGTCAGAGTTCCAGAAAGAACGTCAACTTGACGACCTGACTCCGTCAGAAGAATTCTATATGAGAGAATAGAGACAGAGGTCGTGAATCTCTCCTCGTTCTCCCGTTGACTGGATCCTCTGAATATAGGCTGTCCACTAGCTAAGAGACAGACCCTATATTTAATATTACCAAGTAGGTAGAATAATATTGTTTGACCAACAGGTGGTATGCACAGTAAGAGCACAGTAGAGATAAAACTTGTAACTAAGGTGAATGACAGTGATCTAGGTGATATATACAAACAAAAAATGAAAGATCGACGATGCACGGAAAAAAGAATAAATGATCATGCGTGAGTAAATAATGCTAATAATGAAATACATTGTATTGATATATTTGTTGAGGCAGTTGAGGGTTCGATCCCGAACACTATCTCTGTATGAAACCCTGGTTATCAGTTCTTGTGCTATTTATAGAATAAATGTCAACAAAATCTTTTCTTGGCTCTTTAATAATGTGTAGTTCTGTTCATTTAGAATTAGGGAACTAAGAACTGGCAAGTTCTTTCTCTTCATGTCTACACGCTGGCATGATTTTTAGCAGTTTTTTCAGACTTCTTGTTTATCATTCTGACAACTTGTTGTTTGTTTGTTTGTTTGTGTTCAGAGGATTAAGGCCATCATGAATGCTGTGACTATCCCAGTCATGGCCAAGTGTCGTATCGGACATTTCGCTGAAGCTCAGATCCTCCAGTCTCTGCAAGTAGACTGCATTGACGAGTCGGAAGGTGTGTTTGTGTGTGAATATGTTAGCATTTTGCTGTTGTGAAGTGTGTGTGTGTGGATTAAGAACTTCTGCTTGAGAAAATAAGAACGGCAAAAAACAACAATAACAATAGCAATAATCGAGTGTGTGTGTATGTGGATTCTGCATTGACGAGTCAGAAGGTGTGTTTGTGTGTGAATATGTTAACATTTTAAGAACGCTTGCTTGAAAACAGAAGAACAACAACAACAAAAACAATAATAGCAGCAATAACAACAGTAATAATTGTTACCATCATCAAAAACAAGAAGTTCAATGAGCCTTTGCTAGCAGTGTGCATGTAACTAAAAGTGAGATCAGTGACTGGCTCATAGTTAGCTCTTTTCCTGACTTTTCAAGGGTTAGCAATTGAATGCTTTTATTGAGTATCTGTGTATGTGTTCATTTAGTGAATAGTGGTTTATAGATACATAGCTAGGTCACCATTAGTCTGCAGCACACCACTGGTGTAGCATAATGGTGGTCTGAACTTGCTTTGAGGAAGTGTTAGGAACAGTTCCCGAGGCCTCTTGTTAACATGTATCTGAGAGAATAGACTTTATTTATCAATTCACAACAAGTTCGGTGAACTAGTTGATCATTCATCACCATGGGAACCGTCTACACTCTTTTGTTTCTTTATTTTCTTTATCATTGATTGGGGAGAAACGTGTAGGTTGTTGAGTTTCAACACTGTATTTTACTTCATCAATGAAGGAGAGCATACCTACCTACCTACTAACAAGTTCTTGTGTCAAAGGTCATCAACTTGTGCGATTTGAGGCATGACGTGCCCTGAAGGTTTCCTCTAATTTGGTCGCTTGTCTTGTTAACTTGAAACAGAACCTCAGTTGTAAGAAAGAATTTATTTTTAAGCCATAGCCACCAAAGTAGTATTATTAAAACAAAGTTTCAAAAGTTCTCTTTAGGCATTGAAGGTTTAATGGTCCACTATAACTTAGTAAATGAAGTAGTGAGTGAAGTGATTGCATTTGCTCACTTTGAATACATTTATTCAACCAAGAATGACAGAGAAGAGGTCATGCGATTTTATTTTATTTTATTTTATTTTATTTTTTTTTGCTTTGGACTCTCTGGTGATCCTTTACCATCTTTCACTGTTTGTGTTGTAGTGCTGACTCCAGCAGATGGGGAGAACCACATTGATAAGACCAACTTTACAATTCCATTCGTGTGTGGTGCCAGAGATTTGGGGGAAGCTCTTCGCCGAATAGCTGAGGGAGCTTCTATGATCCGAACAAAGGGGGAGGCTGGCACAGGTTAGTACAATGTTGGTAAAGGGTCACTAGGTGGGTAGAGATAAGCATGAATTCTAATGTCTGTGGGTGTATCCACTGTGCCTAATGTGGGTGGTGCGTGGAGTGGAAAGGGGTGTGGTTAATTTTGCCAGATACTGCTGGAATAATGGTAACTGGACAATATTATAATGAATATGCATTGCAATGAAACGTTGAAGATAAGTAAGTGAAGGTAATAGAAAATATGAATAAGTAGACTGACAGACATGTGGTGGCATTAGGCTAGTGCTAAATCAGATCATTCTCTCTCTTTTATTTGCTTATTTCATTTCTATGATTCAGTCATTCTCAGCTGAAATAATTATAATAATAGCAAATTTTCTCATTCTAACAGCCAATATTATTGTTATTAAAACTTAACAATTTTAATTTGTTAAGTTTTAATTAACAATATTGGCTGTTAGAACGAGAAAATTTGCTATTATTATTTTATTTTATTTTTCCTCAGGAAATGTTGTAGAAGCTGTCAGGCATGCTCGCAAGATCCGTCGCCAGATATTAGTAGCACAGGGCATGAGTAAGGCTGAACTGTACGGTTATGCCAAGTCTCTGGGTGTTCCACTGGACCTTCTGCAGAAGACGGCAGAATTAGGCAGACTGCCTGTGGTCAACTTTGCTGCAGGAGGACTTGGTTAGTGCAGAAAAAATGACCGTTGCTTCAGAGGTGCCCGAGATGGCAGTTTGTGAGCACTAGATGTGAGAATGTTGATATTTTAACTTGTGTTTTGTTGTATGTTTGTGTGTGCAGCCACACCGGCAGACGTGTCTCTGTTAATGCAATTAGGAGTGGACGGAGTATTCGTAGGGTCTGGCATCTTCAAGAGTGCGGACCCTAAGAAACGAGCTGTTGCCATGGTGCAGGCCGTCACTCACTACGAAGACCCTGCCATTTTGGCTAAAGTCAGCGAGGATCTTGGGCAACCTATGGTAAGGACATTTGATGGGTATCAACATGAAAGCCTTGGTCAGCATGATGACATTGGATAAGGGGATAGGGTAGAGAGACAGCTTGAAAACCTTTGGTAAAGGGACAGCATGGGAAATGGGACAGCGTGGGAACTTTGAGTAAGGGGACTGCATGAGAACTTTGGGTAAGGGGACTGCATGAGAACTTTGGGTAAGGGGACTGCATGAGAACTTTGGGTAAGGGGACAGCATGGGAAATGGGACAGCGTGGGAACTTTGAGTAAGGGGACGGCATGAGAACTTTGAGTAAGGGGACGGCATGAGAACTTTGGGTAAGGGGACAGCATGGGAACTTTGGGTAAGGGGACAGCATGGGAACCTTGAGTAAGGGGAC
>WLWD01002010.1_pt1 | contig 41668 bp, 22 predicted proteins | sample 6712731 | NCBI WGS metagenome assembly WLWD01 (sample SAMN12718690, study PRJNA576275) | sponge metagenome | isolation source: marine sponge | host: Mycale hentscheli | place: New Zealand: South Island, Marlborough, Capsize Point | collected 2014-11-01
CCCCCCTCCCCCCCGAGTTCGTTCCCTCCCCGGTTAGATCTGGAAGCGCCAGAAATTCCACGCACACACATATACATCGAGTGTGAAGCTCCACTACAACACCACAAAAACACAGACAACGACAACGACAATAACAATACATATTACAACTTTTGGGATGTTCAGGGAGGAGGAGGGGGAGGGGGGGGAGCAGCCACAAATATCAAAGTCTGTGGTCCTTTACACAAAAGATTATGGAATATCAATGGGTGTGTTGTCATCTTTCTTCTACTCTCTCCCTACCTCATCCACCCGACTCTTGTTCTTCGGTTCCCGCCTTCTCCGACCGCGAGGACGTCCAGAACTCGGAGCAGGAGGAGCCACTTCCTCTTCTTCATAACTGGAACCTGCTGCCTATTCGTGTTTCATCATTGGAAGACTCAGGTCCGGTATCCTCTCCTTCATCACTGGAAGACTCTGCTCCTGTCCCCTCATCTGCGTAATCTGGGTCGGTGACTGCATTCACATCTGGTCATAGTAGTATATGTGGTAAAAACTTTTTTTAATTTTTTTGAAAATTTGAATTTGTTCAAAAAACCACAAGCCACTTTCAAATCTCAAAACTCAATGAAATATATATAATATTATAGCTAAACAGCTTACTCTATCTCAATATAGCTATAAATAAGTCCTTTCCACAACAGAAGCTTGCTATTTTTCAAGAGAAAGACAAGAGAAAGACAAGCTTACCTCGATCATCTTCTTGACTCCCATTTTCAGTATCAGAGTTGACGGGGTCTGGTCCACCAACCCTGATACACGGCCTCCTATAGCCCTAGATGTCGTCTCCCTTCTCTCCGCTTGATCCCGAGTCGCTAGAGTCAACATCAAGCAAGTCTAAAACTTGCACCGCATTGTAACTTGTAGACGCCATCTTCCAAAAAATGACTTTGAAAAAAAAATTTTTTTGCATAGTTACCGAGGTCACACGACACGCTCACTTTTTTCCTATGATGTAATAAGCATTACCTAAGACTGTACGTAATAGGGAGGTCCCCAGTTGAACTGGCGATTTTATAAAAAATGGAGAAGACAGTAAGTCAAACCGCAAAGTCTTGGTCGGCAAAGAAGCGGTTGTTTCAATGTGTTATGGAAGGCTACTGAGCTCAAGCAATTTTTTGCTGCTTCTACAAAGCTCTGGAGATGACTGGATCCATAAATGAAGATGCTGTGAAGACGGTAACTTTTTTTAAAATTCGACGGAGAACCGATGTTTTTTTTTTTTGCCGAGGAAGAAATAAACGCAACTGCTGTGAGGTACTGTCGAAGCAGTCCTGGCTGGAAGCTATTTTAGATGCTTCTCCAATGCATTGGGCACCTGTGTATGCAATCTGAAGGTTCTAGCTATAAAGTAACTATTTTTAAAAATTCGGAGAAGTCAATCGGTCTTAACCCGCTTTAAAGCGGGATCCGGAACGAAAGGGTTAAAATATAAAAATTTGGTACAAATCAAATTAATGAGCCATAGATTCAGTCTGCAAAATCTTTAGACACTCGAATTCAATTTACTCTTTTTCTGGCTTAAAAACATCAAAAATATCCTCCATTTATAGGGTCACTTCTTCTATCTATTACCACAGTTGTGACCACAAACCACAATTTTTTTAAAACATAATCAATTTCAATATATATTAATTTGTGTGTGTGTGAAGTTTCAGCTTCCTGACATCAATCTGACTGCACATGTATACATTTAAAGAACAATTAACAAAAAACAGAACTTTCTACTCTTTAAGCTGGACGAACTGTAGTGTGAATCAGGGTTGTGGCAATTACAGGAGTAAAGTAATCAATTACAATTACAATTACTTAAAATTTTTGCTTCTTAATTACAATTTCAATTACCAATTACACCTTTAAGAACTAATTACAACAAATCTGTTAGCAATTACATACAATTACATCACATCGCCTCCTCAGGATAAGTGGTCATGTAATAGGGCCCACAAAGTTTGTAATTTTGTTTTAATTCATCTATTCTTCTTAAAAGAGAAAAGTTATTTCTATCTACATTAAAAATTATAAAAACTGAGAATTCATTTTCTTGCTAGCAGCCATGTGCTTTAGAACTGACCCTTTACCAAAGTGGTCTTTGACCCCAACTACTTGCCAATTACAGGTAAGCAATTACAATTACAATTACAATTACTGCAGATGGTGTAATGATTACAGCTAATTACAATTACCAATTGCAATAGGGGATTTGCATGATGACATCACGTAACATCCTACCACGCCCACCGATGGTATCACTGCACACCGTGTCCCATTGAAAATGTATTAGTTTTGCTGACCGCCTGGTCTATTTTTTGCTGTAGCACCAGCGCCAGGCTGCACAGAGCTTCCAAATTACAGGAATAGCTTTATTATGAAATTTACTAACTGCTGATAGCAAAAGTTTAGGATTTTCAGCCCTGGCTATTGGAATTCCTGGGAGTGAAATTTGGTGATGGTTATCTAACCACCCTACTTCTTCTTGGAACTCATCTTGAAAACTGAGACTGGCTGGTTTTTCTCAGAATTCTCTAGCCTGGGGGTGGCCTGCTTCTTAGAAGCTGATTGTGGTGAAGATACTAATTTCTCTGGAGGGATTGGTGAGTCTTACAAGAGAAGTTAGAAAAAGAGATTGCTTTGTTCCTGAATGCTAAGATAACAGAAGAAAGAACAACATGGTGATCATTTCATAACTTTCCTAAGGATAAACTGATGAGAAAGAAATGATTAATTTCTAAAAAGATAGGATTTGTATCATCAGCTGTTTTGCTCCACAATGTGAAAGAACTCTTGAATATCTTTGTGGAGGATATTGTAACAAAAAGCATTGCTACAGGGACGGCAGTGGAGAATTGGCAAGCCTACAATTAATATTGCCTCTTATTACTGATCAAGTTTACTTTATTTAGATTGAGTATGTTTTTAGTTTATTTTAATTATCTTTCTCCCCTTAGTTCAATATGTATTCATTTTCTTTGATTGTTTAGTTACAGTTTAACCACAGTGTAAAACATGAAAGCAATAGTTATGCCAGTTCTGCAGGACATTAATGTCCGTGCATTAACTGCCTAAAATAACCCACCTACTGTGGAGTTAAGTAATGCCATTAGCTAGCTACCTGTTGAAGAGGTAAAAAAAAATGGTGAAGGGACATGTAACTTCTAGTTAAAAACTAGCAAACAGGACATTATTTCTGATACAGTCCATAGATACACAACAGTCCCACACGCTTTGTGAGAAAATTTATTACTGTTGGTGATAATGATGATGATAATCATAATAAAATACTATGAAGTGAATCAAATTGGTGGACCAATAATTGAGTGCACTAAGAGAAAAACCTGTTAATGCTAATTCAATGTCCAAACTTCTGATAGCTAGTAATGGAGTTAGCAAAATTGTGGTAAATATTTTTTCTTGTTTTTCGTTTATACCTTGATTCTGAAAGACAACTATCTGGATCTATATAATATATTCAATTTTGGAAGTATGTCTTAGACCTCTTTACTTTGTCACAAGTCACAGTATCGCGAGGCTGTTGTTTAGCTACATACCATTTTGCTCACCTTTCTTTTAAGTTGCCAATATTTGCTAGCAAATACATACCTTTTATCTATCTCAACTTCACAACATGAAGCTGACTAAGAGTAAGATGTTCAACTATAGGTACTTTCTTTTATAAATGGTATTTCTGCCAGAGTCTGTGTCTGTCAGACAGGTGGTTGCATTTATGTCTCCTGACTAGTTTATGGAGATGATAACTTCACCACAATCAGGTTACTTCTAAGAAAATCCACAGCACAATAGGCAGGCCACCACCAGGCTATAGAATTCTGAGAAAAACCAACCAGCCAGTCTCAGTTTTCAAGAAGAAGTAGAGTGGTTAGATAACCATCACCAAATTTTACTCCCAGGAATTCCAATAGCCAGGGCTGAAAATCCTAAACTTTTGCTATCAGCAGTTAGTAAATTTCATAATAAAGCTATTCCTGTAATTTGGAAGCTCTGTGCAGCCTGGCGCTGGTGCTACAGCAAAAAATAGACTAAGTGGTCAGCAAAACTAATACATTTTCAATGGGACACGGTGTGCAGTGATACCATCGGTGGGCGTGGTAGGATGTTACGTGATGTCATCATGCAAATCCCCTATTACCACAACACTGGTGTGAATTGCTAATTTACTGAAAATCAAATACTTTTCAATGTGTTTCGCCGTGACATGGTATAGAAGCGAAATTTTGTCACTGATTGTAGAGGTGGTCAATGTTAGGAATTATTGAATTTCAATATATTGAATTTATTGAATTCCAATGTAACCAAATATTGAAAAAATGATGACATGGTTATACAAAAAAAATTAATCGAGGTTTTTGGAAAGAAAAGTTAACATATTTACTTTGTCCGGACTCAACTTCATTCTAGTAGGTGACACAATGTTTCCCGATGAACTAAATAAACGTTCGGATGGGGAGCTTGTTGCACAGACCGAGAGAAATCGTTTGGCAAAAACTGCCAAAAGAGGATAGTTTGAACTATGAATCTTCCACCATTCAAGTGGGTTTTCTTCAAAATCCAACCTCGGAATACTAATGTAAGCCTGAAGTTGCATCAGTAGTTCTTCCTCTTTAGAAATTGAAGAACATGCAGTCTCCAAATTTCTGTCACTTTTTTCTTCATTATCTTTAAATAAAGTTCCTAAATTCCGTTTCTTTGCAGGTGGGGGGGCTGGAGATTCACTATCATTGCAGTTTAGTACATTACACTCACTGTTACTTGATGCAGTAGATTCAGAAGGAGCAGCCATCAAAAGACTTTGGAGCTTAAGTTTCACGTGCTCAACCTCATCTTCATCTAAATACTTCACCTTAAACCTTGGATCTAAGAAACTGGCAGTTTGCAAAAGAAGAAGCTGCTTAGTGTCATAAGATGACAAGCGAGCATTAAGGTCAGTTCTAATCCTTGCTCTGATATCTGTTGTTAATAGGGGATTTGCATGATGACATCACGTAACATCCTACCACGCCCACCGATGGTATCACTGCACACCGTGTCCCATAGAAAATGTATTAGTTTTGCTGACCGCTTGGTCTATTTTTTGCTGTAGCACCAGCGCCAGGCTGCACAGAGCTTCCAAATTACAGGAATAGCTTTATTATGAAATTTACTAACTGCTGATAGCAAAAGTTTAGGATTTTCAGCCCTGGCTATTGGAATTCCTGGGAGTGAAATTTGGTGATGGTTATCTAACCACCTTACTTTCTTGGAACTCATCTTGAAAACTGAGACAGCTAATTTTTTTCAGAATTCTGTAGCCTGGCAGTGGCCTGCCTATTGTGCTGTGGATTTTCTTAGAAGTAACCTGATTGTGGTGAAGTTATCATCTCCATAAACTAGTCAGGAGACATAAATGCAACCACCTGTTTGACAGAGTCAGACTCTATGGCAGAAATACCAGTTTATAAAAGCAAGTAGCTATAGTTGAGCATCTTACTCTTATCAGCTTCATGTTGTGAAGTTGAGATAGATAAAGGTATGTATTTGCTAGCAAATATTGGCAACTTAAAAGAAAGGTGAGCACAATGGTATGTAGCTAAACAACAGCCTCGCGATACTGTGACTTGTGACAAAGTAAAGAGGTCTAAGACATACTTCCTAAATTGAATATATAGATCCAGATAGTTGTCTTTGAGAATCAAGGTATAAACGAAAAACAAGAAAAAAATATTTACCACTATTTTGCCAACTCCATTACTAGCTATCAGAAGTTTGGACATTGAATTAGCATCAACAGGTTTTTCTCTTAATGCACTCAGTTATTGGTCCACCAATTTGATTCACTTCATAGTATTTTATTATGATTATCATCATCATTATCACCCGCAGTAATACATTTTCTCACAAAGCGTGTGGGACTGTTGTATATCTATGGACTGTATCAGTAATAATGTCCTGTTTGTTAGTTTTTAACTAGAATTTATATGTCCCTTCGCCATTTTTTTACCTCTTCAACAGGTAGCTAGCTAATGGCATTACTTAACTCCACAGTAGGTGGGTTATTTTAGGTAGTTAAAGCACGGACATTAATGTCCTGCAGAACTGGCATAACTATTGCTTTCATGTTTTACACTGTGGTTAAATGAATAACTGTAACTAAACAATCAAAGAAAATGAATACTTATTGAACTAAGGGGAGAAAGATAATTAAAATAAACATAAAAAATACTCAATCTAAATAAAGTAAACTTGATCAGTAATAAGAGGCAATATTTGTAGGCTTGCCAATTCTCCACTGCCTTCCACAGCAATGCTTTTTGTTACAATATCCTCCACAAAGATATTCAAGAGTTCTTTTACAATGTGGAGCCAAACAGCTGATGATCAGTAAAAATACAAATCCTTTCTTTTTAGAAATTAATCATTTCTTTCTCATCAGTTTATCCTTAGGAAAGTTATGAAATGATCACCTTGTTGTTCTTTCTTCTGTTATCTTAGCATTCAGGAACAAAGCAATCTCTTTTTCTAACTTCTCTTAACTTGTAAGACTCACCAATCCCTCCAGAGAAATTGGTATCTTCACCACAATCAGCTTCTAAGAAGCAGGCCACCACCAGGCTATAGAATTCTGAGAAAAACCAGCTGTCTCAGTTTTCAAGATGAGTTCCAAGAAGAAGTAGGGTGGTTAGATAACCATCACCAAATTTCACTCCCAGGAATTCCAATAACCAGGGCTGAAAATCCTAAACTTTTGCTATCAGCAGTTAGTAAATTTCATAATAAAGCTATTTCTGTAATTTGGAAGCTCTGTGCAGCCTGGCGCTGGTGCTACAGCAAAAAATAGACCAAGCGGTCAGCAAAACTAATACATTTTCTATGGGACACGGTGTGCAGTGATACCATCGGTGGGCGTGGTAGGATGTTACGTGATGTCATCATGCAAATCCCCTATTAAAACTAGTTCTGAGGATATTATGGTTCCAAACGGTCCAAGTCCGAATTCATAGCCTGAGGACAAGGAGTATTCTGGGGCTATAACATCCACAATTAAGTAAAAATGCTAAGCCAGCATTTTTAATAAAAGGAAGGAATTATGGCTCATATTGTTCCTGCAAACATATTCTAAGGCAATAAAAAGAGAGAACTCTGACTCATAATTTCCTGTGGGAGAAAATGTATTAGGTGAGTAATAAACACTGTTACACCTTAGTATATCTCTTTAGTATTTCTATTCTTTCAACCCCTGTAAAGTAACAGAATCTCAGCACTGCCACATCTTAGATGGATGGGAACTTCCCAGTATGCAGAAAATTCCTGAATCTGCATAGGCATGGTTTTGAGCAATAGCTGAATAGAGCCAGTGATTCTGAGTGAGGACATTCTGGTATATGTGAGTGTACATACCTTTACCAGGTCCTCCAGCTGAAAAGATCCTCCTCCTCCCATGTAGGAATTCATGACTGCATACACAAAGAAGTCGTCATGGAGATAGCTGCAGCTCTCTAGAGCCAGTCCCACGTGGGTCAGATCTGGTAAAGGGTTGGGTCCCACTACTGGAGGTCCAATACGCTCGAACTAATACAATAAATCAAAACAAGGCATGAACAATTATTGGCTGTGTAACATGAAACACACACACAGCAGATAAAGATCAGGAAATACAGATAAAGTGACTCACAGACATACATAGACCACTCATTTGGAACATGTTTGTGAGTATTACTACTTGCAACTGGGAAAAAATCAATTTTGATAATATATTATTTATTTACCTTATTTATAACTAGTGATGTGCTTGAGCACAAATGGCAAGCGAGTCTAAAGACTATACTATTTTTATATGACTTCTAACACTGGAGCTACTAAAAATACGTTCGAGTTTTAAATTACGCATACACAGTATAAAGGGATTTCAGTGCCATAGTAACAACTCGCTGCAACTGTTTGAATTGAAGGGGAAAAGTAAAAACAAAAAATACACGTTATTTAAACGTTTTCTTTGCGATATTCTTTAACTAAATAATCGCTGTAAAGCACAATACTTTGACACAACTGGACATACACCTACACGAGACTTACCTTTGCGATTAATCTAGTGGAGAATGCATTTTCAAGTAAATACTGTTGCGTATGGCTATTAACCGTGACAAAGAGTACATTGACTTACCACCGCCACTAACTCGAATAGAAATGGAAGTCCCGTAAGTTTTCACGTTTGAACTGCACCCGCAAAAGAATTCAAAACGGTAAACAATTCAATTTCTAGGGTGATATCGGTACTGATCGGTCGGAGGATTCTGTTTAGTGAAATTTGGTACAGGGTCGACCACGGAACAAACACAAAAACGGGAGGGTCAAAGTACAATAATGCCTTATGTACGTCCAAACATATATATATATAAATATCCCCGATTTCAATTGAGTTACCCCTGATAGTGTCTCGCTCACTCGCCAATTATAAAGTGATGCAATTTGTTAATAGATCATGTGTAAATCTAAAGGGAAGTTCACATTTTCTCAGAAACTCCAGTACAATCACGATGTATTCATATGCCTGGTAAGGATAAGTAGGTTTGTGGGGAGGGTGATAAGAAGAGTGTTAATCAAAGGGTAATGCCTGTGTGAGATGTTCAAAAAACGAATACTAAAAAACAACCGCATTAAAGTCTGTACATGTTGACATTGTCCAATCAAAGTAGACAGAGGAATCTAGCGGATGGGGGAGACACTATGAATGATTCCAGGATCTCTACAATCAAATTCACACCATTATTCTATGTGGGTTGAAACTGAAGTACTAACCAAAACAAATCCTATCAAAAGTATGTATAACCACACCTTACCCACTCACCTTCTTGTCATTAGCAGTGAACTGTGCCATAGACCCATCCACCTCCCTCTGCTTTGCTCCTGTCCAAGACGTCTCCATGTCCATGAAATGTTCCTTGGCTAGCTGCACCAGTTGTTCATGCCCCACGTTGACTCCGGCTAGAACCATCCTGCTAGGCGTGTAGTGAGAGGCTAGGAACTCACACAACTCTTCCCTTAAAATTTTGCCAAGATTCTCCTTGGGACAGACGCAGGGTAGCCCTAAGGTGTTGTTTCTGTAAGAGGCTTGGTGGAGCAGTTCTATCAGGAATGGCTCTACATTGGGACTCTTTTGCATATCTTCCAGCTCAAACCCAATGGCCTGAGTCTCCTGCTCCATCTACATGGAAGAGAAGGACATTACTTTTGTCTAACAGTTAGATGAGTGTCAGCCTATGAAGAATGGAGTATTACAAACCGCTTCCACCTCCCATACCCAATATATATATAAATATAAATATATGAATGAATACTTAAAATAAAAGGGAAACAAATGAACAATTAAATAAAATGAATAAATAAATAAAACAGACATATTGAAACAAGTCCACAATGTCCAGTTTGTTGACTTAGTCATTTACTGACTTTATTTCTGTATTACAATTATTAAAGTGGAGAAGTAGAAAAGAAGGTGAAATAATAGTTCAATGTCCAATGTCACTGGTAGTTGATTAAAACTAAATTGGTGCATTGATGGAACTCCATAAATATATTTCACTCCACTATTTGAGTTGTTAATATTGTTTTACTTACTAATTTAGCCGAGAATCACCTAATCATTGTAGTTTTACTATAATCAGTAACAGTAGAAAATGTAGTAGCTACCTAATGTGAGTGTTGGGCTGAATAACAAGCAATGCCATAAACATGAGTATGGCATATCAAAATGGTAATGATATTTAATCTGTAGCGCTTTAGAAGAGCATAAAACCCAACATACAATTTTTTTTATTTTATATTAATATATATAAATGTATCAAAACTAGATTACAAAATAATGATCATACAACTTAAACTGATATAGATATATATGAGTAAGACCACAAAGTTTTGGTTTGAGTTAACTAAAACATCAAAAACATTGAACTGTTTGATTAAACGTGTCAGCTACATACATGAAGTTATTACTATCCATAGTAATACCCCAAACATTTTTGAATTCACCATCACCGTCACCACGCTGACCAAATGAAGTGACATAATCTCCTGCTGTAGTAAACACTGACACATTATGACTACCACAATCAGCGATGTACACAAACTGACATGACACACAAATACCAAAAGGCTTCTTCATAATTTTCGCTCCATTATCGTCATACCCAAAAGACCGAAGGGATACACCATTTTTATTGAAGACTCTAATCAAGCAGTTGCTATTATCAGTGGCATAGATGTTGCTATTGATGTCTGTGGATATCCTGAATAATGTCCCAATTTCTTTATGTACAATACGTCTCAGGTACTTGAAGTCTCTTCTGTCATACACCATGATAGCGCCTTCATTGTAACGCTCACACACCAATACTTCATCTCCTAATACTGTCACTCCCAAATATCCTGGACCTTTCGCCTGCTCCACCTCATACACCTGGACATTATCACCATTCTTATCGCATCTCATTATCTTATTAGTATGTAGACAAGTACAATAAATGTTGTCTTCTTCATCTGTTGCTAAACTACATGCTTGACTCAGTCCAGATGCTGACCACTCCACAAGTATTGTTTTAGTGCCATCCTCATGGTGCTTCAAAATATCTCCACCTGATTCAGCAACAACTAATTCTCCAGTGGAATTACTAGCAATGTCAGAAGGAAATCTCAGTCCTCTCCACACTCTGACAGGCTTGCCTAGTTGCGTTGGATGGATAGAGACAGACACAGGGAAGGGACTACCTGCTACATGCTGTCCGCCTACTGACACAGTTAGTTCGTGACGTCCGCGCACAGTGGGTGTGTACTGGATACGATATTCTCCAGGTCCTGATGGCTCTACCTCACATTCTACAACTGATCCCTCACACAGAGACTTCAATTGACCAGTTACTCTACATGTACTAAGTCTGGTTATCTTGTTGTTAGCTAGTGGTGTTACTACAGTTAGGCTAGTTATCTGATTCACCATTGCTGACTCCATCCCCTCTCCCCTCACTGCACACTGTGTTGGGTCTATAGCTAGCCTAGTGATCTTGGCCTTGGTCTGACAGAGCTGCTGTAGAGCCTCTACACACCCCACCTCTACCCCCATGTCTGCCTCCTCTACTGGCTCTGTGTTCCTCCCTGACTGGCTCTGTTCTTCTATCTCTTGCCCTATTCTCTTCTTGACCTCAGTGTGCATGCTCATTACCTCATTGTCAGAACAGTGACTCACAAATCTCTCTGTGTAGTCTGTGATACTCTGGACATCTGCATGAGCTAGAGACAAGTTCTTCTCCTGTACTGTGAGCTTGTCTATCTTCTCTTGAACTGTCTTGGCAGATTCCTGGAGTAGTTGTTGCTTGCGTTCTTCTAGGATGAGTTGGAGTTGATTGAAGGAGTTGTTGATGGTGTCGGCTACAGAGTTCCCCTGGGCCTCTACTTCCCGCTTGGTAGTTTGAATCTCTGTAACAGCTCCTGATAAAGTTTTAGCTGCAGTCTTCAAGGGGCTGAGATGCTCAAGAAGTTGTTTTTTGGTGTCTGGTGCTGCTACCTTGCTGAACTCAAACTTGTGGTCCTTATGAGCTATCACTGTGCAGTCGCGACAGATGAGAGAGTTGCAATCAAAGCAGTAGATGATGAGGGGCTCCTCGTGAGTGCGACACTTCTTAGTGCGAGGCGCCTTTGCTGCAATGACTTTAGCTCGACCTTGCTTTAGATCTTGTAAAGAATCTACCTCATGAGAACTGAAGGCTTTGAGTTTCTTGTGTTGCTTGACACATTCTTTGCAGATGAAAGTGACACATTGGCGACAAAATGCTTCAGCTTTGGCTCCAGTGTCTGAGCATCCTTCACACTTTACCTCTACCTTGCCGTGGACTCGCTCTAGAGCGTAGTAGTTGGATTTGTAGCGGTTGACAAAGAAAGCAGTCTTGAGTTCCTCCACACCTCCCTCCGGGAGAATGGTGTCCTTGCGACACTCTGGACAAGAGAAGGGTTTGTTGGAGGGTGTCCTGAGGGCCAGTTTGAGGACACACTCTTTGCAGTAGTAGTGGAGGCAAGGGAGGACCTTAGGCTCTGTGTAGTGCTCCTGGCAGACAGCACAAGTGATCTCATTCTCCATCTGTTCTAGAGTCTTCCCATCATGAACATTACCTTCAGCCATATTGGATGTTTACACCAACTCGCCCAGTCATAAGAATGTTGAAAGGGGGCGAAAAGTGAGGTCATGTGATACTTCAACAATATTCAAAGGTCATGTAATAGGTTAACAATATTTATAACTTGACATTCATGAGTCCCATGGAACACGAATCAACAGTGGTGCTGAAATGCCCAAGTATAGAGTTGTTTGAATGCAAAGGGTCTCTTCCTATGAGTAAAGGAATACTTCACATTGCAGATATGTTGTGTACACACCCCAACTGTACTAGTCACGTTGTTTTAATTCACAATTAATATTGTAAATTAATTAATTGTCCATTAAATGATCAGGTTGCCATGGAAACAAGTTGTTACGATGGACTGACAACTGTGACCACTGGGAAGCACTTAAACAACCCCCAGGCCGAAAATGGGAAAGGAAAGTGTCCAGGCACTCATGGATATTAAACCCACCAGCATCTAATAATACTGCTTTCAAATCACCATATTTACCATGACAACTATCAACATGGGCATGATAAGTATTAAGATGAAACCCTGTCAAAACATGCTCAAGCAAGGGAACCCACTGAAATGATTCTACATCCTTATTCACCATGATTCTCTCGAACCTGATCATTGCAGAGTAAAGGTCCTCTCCTGGTTGCATTGGCAGAAGAGTTTTGGCAATGTGATCCGCCTTCTCCTCTAGTCGATTGGCCCTAGCGAACTGGTCCTTCCTCTCAGTTTCTTTGGCAAGTTTCTCTCCCTGGGACTTCTGACTTTCAATATTGTTTGTAATCTGCTGCTGTAATAAAGACAACTGTTTCTCAAATTGTTCATGTTCCTTTCGTTCCTTTTCCTCAGTTCTCTCTCTTTCAAGTTGCTCTAGCTGTTTTTCCTTCTTTCTTCTTCTCTTTAAGTTTTCTACACTTTTCTTTGGCCTTCTTCTCATCTATAGTCTGTTTCATCATCAGGGCAAGGAGCTACTCAATAGAAGGCCTTGACATGTCAATTGGTACTTCCTCATCCTCTCCGGAGTCTTCATCAGAATCACTAGTCAAAGCAAGCAGTTCTCTCCTGTCCATTTCTGAGTCTTTAGACGGTGTAGTTGCTACTTCTGAGCTTTCTGTTGGCTCTTTTGTGCCTTCTACTGTTTCTGTTGGCTCTTTTGTGCCTTCTGCTGTTCTCTCTCTGTCAAGTGCTTGTTTTCTTGAAGTATTGATCTGAGATCTCTTGGTCTTGCTCCTAGTATGGTCCAAAATAATTTCAGATTTCTCCATTTTACAAAAAAAAACAAAAAAAAAAACAACAAGTAGTAATACAAAACTTACAGTTGCAACAATGTCCATACACAAAATTAATAAATAACAAGAATAATATTATGATTTATGCACCAAACCGCTGACAAAAAAAATTTCCGCTGAAACACCAGATATATAGATAAACAAGGAAAAATTGAAAGAATTTATAAAAAAAAAATATGAAAAAAAAATCAAGGCAAACACAAAAAGTTCTTTCCAGTAGCGCCGTAACAGGCAATGGATTCGTCTCACTTGTCTGTCGAAGACTAGTAGATCCGACCGCTGCCACCAGAGTTCGGAATGTGCAACAGGATTCTCAGCGATCAAACCGAGTTCCTTCAAACCAAGCTAGAGTTTTAATTCTAAGCAGAGAGGAGTAGGTATCTCACAAGATGTCAATAATGCTTATACAAACCGAACTGAACTTTACAAGTTGGGTTGGCCAATACAATATATATAAAACCAACCAGGAATTGTGTGTGATGAGAGCATACAAGGGTGGTGCATTAGGGTACATGGGAAGTAGCAATGGGAGTGAATAGGGTGAAATGTGAGATGCATGAATAGTGAATGGCTAGGTAGGCTAATTATAGTTCATAATCTAATATGTTCCTGAAGGTGTTCCTGTAGTGAGCATGTGGGGAAGGGTATTTCACCACAATATTCATAGACATAACCACTAACCACTATGAACATATTCATATCCTATGCACAAATATGTACATGCAACACAGCCTGCACTCCTGAAAGCATGAGATTCTCTTATTTGGGCGTGTTAGAAAGCTGAAAACTGGGTATCAAGAGTTTTGAATCAAGTTTTAAGTTAAGAAAATTAGGGAAAAGGTGTAGGTGAAAGATTCATACTAATGACCTGTCAATCCAGAACTTACTTCTAGTTAGCCAGCACTCCATTACTGTTCAGCATTAGCCTGTAACAAAACTATCACGAGACCACCTTTATTGTACTCTATTTAGAGACCAAGACAGTCTCTGGTCTAATATTATCTATATAATTTTGTATTAATTAGATAGGATATTGTGAATCTGCTGCATTTAGGAATCTGAGGCCTTCAACTGGAAGGATACAAAGGATTTCTAAATGTTGCCAATTCCATGATAACAAAAATCAACTGCTTTAGAATATATCAACAGCTAAAATTTAAGGAAACAAACAAAAAAATTGTGATGTTGAAGCATAGAACGTAGCAACTAAATGCTGCAGAGCATGAATCTACAGGAATAGATTCACGTAGCGAACCAATCAGATTGCTTGCATGTGACCAGCTATGTTCGAACGAACATGCATGAATGGGTTTCATGTGACATATATTTAAAAATTTAGGCAAAGGTCAAATCGAGATTTTTGAAAAGTTAAGAAAGCTTTTTATCTGGATGAAAATTCATTGAAAATGCTTTTATGAAGTCAAAAATAAAGTTCAGTATAGTGGAGATGGGTGTGAGGGGGGGGGGGGGCTGGGAAAGAATGACAAAATAAAAAACCTAAGGTATTGATTCAGTTTGCACCACAATAATGAAATTTAGTAGGTCAATTCACACTACAATAATAATATCTTAAAACACTCATTCTCTTGAATATCATACCATTTGAAGGTTTCCTTGTCAATCCATAAATTTCAATATACCATAATTGTGAGGAAGTCGATTTGGTGTCAGTCTAGACAGAGACAAAAACATTACCACACGGGCAGCGCTGTATGCCCCTCCCCCCAAATGACGTAATCTCCTGTTGTAGTAAACACTGACACATTATAGCCATCAAAAGGGACATACACAAACTGACCAGATGCATATATTAAGTACAGTCAATCCATTACTGTCATACTCAATGAAACACAGAAAGTCACCATTTTTAATGAACATGTAGCTGTTTTTGTATGTGGCATAGATGTTGCTATGGATGGACATCAGTAGATAATCCAGCTAATACGTGTATTTTCATAATATACGATATGTGTAGAGCATTGGATGTCTCATCATTATATACCACGAGAGTAACTTCATTGCCACGCTCAGTGTAACTAATTACCAATGTAAACATATTCATAGCTTTGCCACCCATCATGACAGAGAAAATGAGATCTGAGTGGAATCTTTTGAAAACATTTCATATGACCACTTAGACACAGAAATCACAAGAAGTACAGAAATTCTACACACTGTATTGCTCCTATTCAACGATGAGAAATAATTAATGACTGCAGCACATGACCCCACAGCTCACATTTGTGAGATGAAGATGGAGAAAAGTTCGAAATAATCCCAATAAAAATAAAGCCATAGCACTACAGAGACAGACAATCTCAGTTAGCTCTTAGTAACAGCAGAGTTTATTTCTATTCTATAAGTGGCAGCGGTAAGTTACCTTGGTTAATGAGCTGTCTGTCATTGCTATACGACTTGCGTAACAGATTGGTTCTTACTTTAAGATCAATTGTCCAGTAATTGAATTGAGAAGTGAATAACAATGTAAGTCTGGTGTTTGTATATCCAGTGAACAAGTGTCTAAAAGTATCATGCATTGCTAAAGAACAGCATGCAAATAAATTAACTAAAAAAGAAATATTATAAGCTGCGAGTTCAAATATGATTTCAGTCAGACTAGTTCACTCACCATTTGTGCTGAATCACATTAGTTCTCTTTTTGGAGTGGGTAAAAAAACTCTTTCTCTCTTAATTGGTTTATAAAGTGTGGTTAAACTTTGAGATTGCTAGTCTGAAACAAGGTTTAAATTTTAAATAGGACAAAAAATGTGTAAAGCCAATTTTAAAGACCTTGGACAATTATTATATATACATATATATATGCCCACAGTAGTTGAGTGCACTTACCTACCAAGTTGCACAACATGCAGTTACCTTACCTTACATAGCTTACAGACAAGAACAATTAGTTTAGTTCTTAGCAAATGTCTACATCAATATCACTCCAATCTAATCAGCTGATCTTTGGTGCCTTAACTTGAGATAAAAAGTACTTTATACACAACATGCAGATTTTTAGCATTATGATTCAGTTTCTAGCTAGAGCAGGATCAGTATACAAAAGCTGAAGTCAGTCTGGAACACATAATGTGCAGAGTGTGTGGGAGAACTATTAGATAAGATGGTGACCTCTTATGGCATAGAGAGTAGTTGAAGAAGAGTATTGTAGTGAAAATACATATAGCATGCCACAGGAGGGTAACGAATGATGATGTCTTATAGTGAAATGTAGCTCTAGTGTCTTATACTGCACCACAGACATGTGTGTGTGAGTGTGGTGTGTGGTTAACCAACTACTTCAAATATTAACTAACCCATCTCTAAATTAGGAATGCTATCTGGTGTTGTATGCACTTGGGTTTTTGTTGTTTGTTTATTTGATTATGGAGATGAAAGGGGGGGGGGGGGCTCAAATGGCAAACATTAAGCTGGCATGCATCGGTACTAAAGAGAAAGAATGGGAGAAGGGGGAGGGGGGCGGTGTGGGGCATTGCAAGTGGTGTGATGAAAATTGAGGTGAAGAGTAGCTGGTGAACATAAAGCATTGGCATAACTTAGTTGTGAGCTAACGCACTGGCCAGCCTTGTGTTGGAAACAAGCTGCGTGACCTAACATACCATCCAGCAACTCTGCTGGAAATTGGTATCATCTACCCAATGCTTACTGGAAATGGGCTTGACCTAACATACTATTTCCAGAGCTCTATGAGAAGCTAAGCTAGTGACCGAGAACATAATGGCAATGTATGTCAGAGAAACCCACTCACCAGCAACATACCAGATGAACAAACCCAGCAATGCCAGAGCAATCATACAAAGTACTAATGTTGAAGCTTGACAGATCAAGTGTGACAGTGTCATGGTAGACATGTCATACCTCAGTTTCCCACTAAACATAGTCAGTATGAAACACATGTTTAGGACACATTCCTGAACAGGAGAATGAATATACTTCTTGTTACATGCTCTCTCCTCCAATAACCATTTCTTGTATGCATGTTTCTTATTAATCATGTTTCATTGATTTCTTTTGTTCTTTACTCACTTTGTTACCTCCTCACTATCATATATTACCCTATAATTTCCTTTCTCTCTGAACAAAGAGCTGACTATGTGGGGGCTTGCTCCTGAAAGAAACATATACCTAACTTCAGATGATCACCTCATTTGCTGAGTTGCATGCTGCACTACATGAAGACACTTCTCCCGCTATTCTCACCAGAACTCTCACACTTTCAGTTGGTCATCTCATCATATGTGCTATTCTATTACTTGTACTGAACTTTGCAGTACTTTTTTGTGTAAGTTTTTAATACTTGCAGTTGGGATTTGTTCAGTTGGGATACCTCAGAGGAAAAGAACAGTAGCAAATATTCCTATTGTATCCTAAGGGAAGGGATTGTCTGTTTTAGTTCTGGACAAGTATGTAGCTGTTGTGAATGAAAAATAATTTATTCTGCGTGCTCTACTGTACTTTCATACACATGTTTATGAGATAATGCACATTTCAACCCCTTTAAATAAACACACAAAAACTGTATTGTAGAATGTAAATACACACTTAAATATAAACTATACAACTAAATTTAAGCTCGCATTTCTTAGCATTTAGACTATTATAGTCATTAGCTAGCTATAACTGGTGCAAAAACTGTAGATACAATTAAAATATTATAAAGAAGCAAAATATACCAAGGCAAACAACTACTAAAGGACCAAATTATGAGTTATATTTCGGTCTTCTTTTAGGACACCCCACAATAAGATCTGAGTCTGTTTTTCTCTATATAGGAAAAATGGTGCCCAAGTATCAACAAACTTTTGCTAAGCACTCGTTCTTACTGACCAAATGAAGTGACATAATCGCCTGCTGTAGTAAACACAGACACATAATGACCACCATAGTCAGTGACATACACAAACTGACCAGACACACAAATACCTAAAGGATTCTTCGTTATTTTCACTCAATTATCGTCACATCCAAAAGAGAGAAAGAATGCACCATCTTTACTGAAGACTCTAACCATGTGTTTCTCATTATCAGTGGCATAGATGTTGCTATGGATGTCTGTGGATATCCTGAATAATGTCCCAATTTCTTTATATACAAATCAAGAACTTGAAGTCTCTTCTGTCACACACCGTGATAGTACCTTTATTGTAACGCTCACACACCAGTACTTCATCTCCCACCACTGCCACTCCCACATAGCCTGGACCATTCACCTGCTCCACCTCGTACACCTGAACATTATCACCATTCTTATCACATCGCATTATCTTATTAGTGAATAGACAAGTTCAAATTTACTAACTTCTATTTTAGTTTTAGTTTTGGTTTTTTAGAATTCAATTTTTTTTAAAACTCAAGTCATCAATTTTAGATAATTTCAAGTGCAGACTTCAATTTAGCTTTTGTATTCCACCATTATTGTTAGCTGGATTTTTAGCTTTGTTTTTTTTTTTGTTGTTGTTATTGTTGTTTTCTTTTCTAACAGGAGTACAATGTTAATTGCTATTACCCAGTGGCCAGTCTCTCCTAACTGAATAGACCAAAAATACAGCACGGAGACTAAACAATTTGATGTGCATGTGTTAAGGGAGGGCTGGACTAGATAGTTGATAGCAATGGCTGACTGCTGTCCAACAACAGTTTGCCTTAGCCAAACAATTACTCTGGTGCTTACAAAGAAAAGATTGGGTAAAGGGTTTCGCTTCCTGGGACTACCACTGGTCCTTCATAAACTTTCAGAGATATCACTATATAAAAATGTTTAGCTATTTTTCAGTGATTAAAAATATTTTTAGTTTTTATTCAAGAGCTCTATGACTTTTAGTTTTAGTTATTATTATCCTATACAAAATTAAATTCAGGTTAGTTTACTAAAAATATTTTAGGTGTAACTAAAATTACATTTAGTTTAGTTTTAGTTAACCAAAACAACACTAGCATGTTCTAGATGATATTCTCCAGGTCCGGATGGCTCTACCTCACATTCTACAACTGATCCTTCACACAGAGACTTCAATTGACCAGTTACTCTACATGCACTACGTCTTGTTGTTAGTTAGCCGTGTTACATTCTACAACTGATCCTTCATACAGATATTTCAAGTGATCACTTACTAGAGCTGTACATGTACTACATTTGGTGATCTTATTGCTGAGTTAGGTAGGCAGTTTGATCTAATAACGCTGACCTCAATCCCTCTCCCTCAAATCAGGGATGATGGAAGAGGGAGAGCCAGGGGGGCATAGACCTCCAGATCTATGACTTGGGGGGGGCACACAGCATACTCATGTATTACACCTTGTATTTGAATTTAATCATTGATTAACCAAAACTGTGATATAAAGAAATATTAGATATCTGCTTACAAGTGCTGATTCATGACAATGAAAATACAGTTTTGCATTTAGAGCCTAGATGTCCGCCATTACTGTGTAGTGCTGTCTCCACTTCCCACCTAGCAGGTACATCCTTCATGTCTCCTATGACAGCCAGAGATGGATTACTCTCCATCAGCTTCTCTCCAACTCTCTTCATGTCTTGCCCACTCACGGCATCTTAATAAAAGAAAGAGTAGGAAGATAAGTAAAGGTTAAGGTGAGCACAAATAGTGGCCTCATACCTATATCACAGAGTTGCTGTGGCGAATATCTCATCCCTTGCCCTAACACTTGCCTGGAGAAATAGTCATATCATTACATATTATACACAATTAATAGCAAGTGAAATTTTAAATAAAGTGTGCTGCTAACTGTAATCAAAGGTGTATGAGAGAGAGAGAGTGAATGATGACTATATAAAGCTACTTGATTGGATAATGTTTGTTTCCACATTTATGACTTCCAGTGCACACCTTTGAAGTGACTGAGTCATTAATGTATCGTGCTCAACTTTATTACTTAAATAAAATAGTAGATACTGTCTGGGATTCTCCCAGACATCTGTACACTTCTCTACAGCTCCCAGACAACTGAAAGAACTTTATGCATCTATGAACATTCATTCCATGTCATCCCTTACCCATTCCACGTCATCCCTTACCCATTCCACGTACTCTATAATTATATTCATATTCCATGTAACCCATTGCACCCCGCATCTTGTTAAGTTCTATATATTGTTGTGTCTTATATTGTAATGATCGTCGTAACTCTATCAATACTGTGATTGCCCCGCACATTTGGTCCTTCGAGCCCTGAGACGACCACCGCCGAGGAGTTGCTGCTTCACTGCATTCAGCCAGAAGTCCAGTGCTTCAGCTTCTTCAGGCTGCCATTGCTCAGGATTCTTCTCCAACTCGACCATCTCCATTATACAGTCAACTACCAATCCCCGCCAATCGTCACCTCCAAGCGTGACTTCACACCTCGAACTTAGAAGTTCCGAGCTATCTCTGTTCGTGCGTGCTCCATTGCCGACCCCGTACCGACCTACCAGCCATCTCCGTTATCGATTAAATCCAGCCATGACTACAGTCGACGACCATTCCATCGGGTTGGAACGCAAGAGGCGCTCCACCAAGAAGGGTATGGTGACCAGAATCCGTACCCACCTTGTCGGCCACCAAACCGCCAATCCTGAGACCTACGCAGTTTCCACCATTGAAGATCTCGGCCGAGAACTCAAGCTCTATCTCGAGGAATATCACAATCAGTGTGACATAATTTCCCGCATCATTGATGAGCATCCTGAACTCGCCGCTGATGACGATGCCGTCCAGGAACGTCACCTTGAAGAATTCAGCTCCACTAAGTCTTCCCTCACGGCTTTGTTGGATGCCCGCAGACTGTGGGGACAAGCCCAAACCCTCAGCTTCGACATGGAGGCCGAACTTGTCGACCCCACACCCAACTCTGCAAGCTTCAGGGAAGCAGCAGCCAAGCTGACGAGTCAAGTGGCTCCCATAGTCACTGCAGCCCGGACTTACTTCAAGACTATGCCTGTCCTGAAGGAGACCGTAGACGAGCTCCAGGAGAAAATGAGACAGCTAAGAGCAATCGTCAGAGGCGCTGACACTATAGTCCCCACTCCACCCACTCCCGTTCCAGTCGTCTCCGCTCCAGAACCATCCCACAGCCACTCCACGCTAAAGATCGACGTACCGTCCTTCGATGGTGCTCCAGAACATTGGGAGCAGTTCGAGTCACTTTTCCAGTCCACCATTAGGACGAGGGCCAAAGGATTCTCACCCATGGAGATCCGCGGCCTACTCAGGACTGCTGTCCAGCCAGAGAAAGCTAAAAGAATCCTAGACCACCTCCCATCCACCAGCTTCAGTCTAGATGAGATGCTGGGAGAACTCAAATCCGTCTACGGTGATCCCAGTGTCGTCTGCCCTCTTCTGGTCAAGAAAATCATTTCCTCCACCAAATTAGGGTTTGACCATCATAGTTTGTCTGTCTTCCATGATGACTTTTGTCTCCCATACAGGAGGTTTTGTTCCATTGCAGGTGACAGTCTCTCCGCCTTCCTTGCTGTGCTTGCTGTGGACAGGATGTCAGCCCCCTGCAGAGATGAATGGTTGAGGACGACAGACAGTGACAAGATTCCCTCCATGGAAGAAGTCACCACCTTCGTGAAGAAGTGGATGCTCAAGCTGCCCAGCACTGCCAATCCATCCAATCCAGCTTCCACCTTCACTCCTCCATCAGTCAAGCCCAACAAGCCAGCCTTCCAGAGGCCTGAGCCATCTTCCACTCCTCCCAGGAAGTCTCAGCCGGGATGCCCCGCCTGTGGACAGAATCACGGCATGCTACGTTGTTCTACGTTCGGCTCCATGGACGTGGACCGTCGCAATGACCTGGTCAGAAAACACAAACTATGCATCAACTGTTTTTCTGCCTTACATGGGTATAGACAATGTCCAGTCAGATTCTCTTGCAAGTCTTGTGGAGGTCGTCACCACACGATGTTGCACAGAGATACCACACCCACTACCGCTCCATCTAATACGCCCACTCCAGCCACTCCTACTGCCCTTCCATCTTTCACTGCCGCAGCAACCGCTCCCACCTCCAGGTTCCTGCTGACTGCGCTGGTCACTCTCCAGAATGAAGGAAACACCTACCACGCCAGAGCCATTCTTGACACGGGTGCTGCCATCTCCTTCATGTCAGAGGCTGCTGTCTCCGCCCTTCACCTGAAAAGGACCTTCCAACCACTGCAGGTCGCGGGAACCATGGGGGAGGGGCAGTGTAAGTTTGCTGTGTCTACCAAATTGTATTCTACAGACAATCGTTTCCAGTCTGATGTTATCAATTTTACTGTTATCTCTAAGTTGCCTCACCTCCAGACTCCACCCAACTCATCCGAGATCCTAGCCCATCCATCGCTCCGTTCCTACCAGCTAGCCGACCCGGACTTAGGAGGACACGTTGATCTCATCCTAGGTGTCACAGACTCCTTGGCACTATTCACAGGAGAGACCTTCCGAGTCCAGGGCATGGTTGCAGTCCCCACTCAACTTGGCCTGTGTTTGAGTGGTCCGATGCTGACTACTGACCCACCTCTGGCTCTAGTAGCCACAGTCCCTCCCACTGACCTCCAGTCTGACTTGTCCAAATTGTGGGAGCTGGACCAGGTCCCGGAATCACCAGAACACTCTTCCGAGGACCAGAGAGTCATTGAAGAATTCAACCAGACCTATTCCTTCAGTGATGGTAGATTCTCAGTCTCTCTTCCCAAAGTTCCAGACCCTCCAAAGCTTGGTGAATCCCGTCGCCAGGCCGTCTCCAGACTACTCCAGAACGAGAAGTCCCTTGCCAAGAAGGGCAAACTCGAATCGTTCCAGGCCGCTGTCCGAGAGTACGTGGATCTTGGTCACGCCCATCGCATTCCGTTCCAGCAACTTCATCCCGCCACCTCCCACTTCTACCTCCCTGTGCACGGGGTGTTTAAAGATTGCTCGACCACCACCAAGGTACGGGCTGTCTTCGACGCCTCGGCCAGGACTTCATCATCCCACTCCCTCAACGACACCCTCCTTTCCGGACCCAACCTCTACCCGCCCCTCACCGACATCCTCCTCCGGTTCAGGAGGTTTCCCGTCGGAATGTCCGCAGACATTTCGAAAATGTTTAGGGAAATTCTCCTGAACCCGGGGGAAAAGGACCTTCACAGATTCATGATGCGTGACACCGATGGCAGGATAGTGGATTGCCGAATGGATAGACTGACCTTCGGGGTTAAGTGCTCTCCCTATCTGGCCACTCAGGTCCTTCACACCCTTGCCTCGCTCCATTCCTCCTCCCATCCCTCCGCCTCCTATGCCATCACCCACAACTTCTATGTGGACGACTTCCTGGCAGGTGCTGCCACTGTGGAGGATGCTAGCAGCCTCCAGCAGGAAATTTCGGACCTCCTGTCTAAAGCAGGAATGACCTTGCGGAAGTGGCGCAGCAATTCCACAGCTCTGCTAGATTCCATCCCTGAAGAGCTCCACGATTCCTCATCCTCAATCCATATCCATTCTCCATCCCTCTCCCCAAAGGCCCTCGGAGTCCACTGGGATGTTGCCAATGACTGCCTCCACGTCTCCATTCCTGAGTTGGCTCCTCCCACCAGAGATGTCACCAAGCGGCAGATAGCCTCAGCCACAGCAGGTGTGTTTGATGTGTTGGGGTTATTATCACCTGCCATTCTCCCTGCCAGAGTTCTCTTTCAGGATACATGGAAGAGGTCACTTACTTGGGACGACCCTGTTCCCGAGGACATGGCCGAATCCTGGGCTACCTGGGTTGAGGACTTGCAGTCTGTGAATGGACATGCCATCCCTCGCAGACTTTCACTTCCATCAGGACCACACTCAGAAGAACTCCACGGGTTCTGTGACGCATCATCATATGCTTATGGAGTCTCCATATATCTCCGTGCCTCATCTCCTGATGGCTCCATCCATGTGTCACTCGTCACAGCAAAGTCGAGAGTGCTGCCTGTGAAGCCAGTGACCATTCCTAAGGCTGAGCTCCTTGGTGCGCACCTCCTTGCCCGCCTCCTCAGCCATACCTCCTCCGTCATGGACATCCCTCTCGGCCAGATTCACGCCTGGTCAGACAGTGAGATAGTTCTCCACTGGTTGCCAAAGTCGCCTCCTCAACTCGACCGATTTGTGGCAAACCGAGTCCATTCCATTCAGCGACTTCTACCATCCGTGAAGTGGCATCACGTACCGACATCTTCCAACCCAGCTGACTTGGCGAGCAGGGGAGTCCGTGCTCCAGACTTGGCCATGTCAGCACTCTGGTGGTCAGGTCCAGCATGGCTCTCTCTGCCGCAGAGTCAGTGGCCAGACACCAAGATCAACAAACCGACCGTTCCTGCACTGGTCGCCTCCATCCGCCATCCGTCCACTCCTCCTCCATCTGTCTTATCATTCATCCAAGCCTTGTGGAAGCGGTTCTCCTCATTCTTTCACTTGGTAAGGGTGTGTTGTTATGTGCTGAGATTCATCCATAACTCCAGATCCTCGTCCAACGTTCGAGTTTCCGGTCCACTGTCTTCCGAAGAAGTCGAGAAGTCCAAGTCCCTCATCTACAAGTTGGCACAGTCTGAGTTCTACTCCGATGTCTTCATCTCCATCGATTCCAAGCGAATCTTGCCGAAGTCCCATCCGCTCCATCGATTCCATCTGTCCATCTCCGGGCATGGACACATCTTGGCCTCTTCCAGGATCCGTAATCCAGAAGACCCTGTCTCTCCCAACACCCTGACTGTGCTGCCAAAGGACTCTGAACTCACCAAACTCCTTCTCCGTTCCCTCCATATTGTTTATTCTCATGCTGGCGTCTCTGCCATGCACTCTGTTATCTCTCACTCCTTTTTAATTCCCTCTTTACGCTCCTTGCTCAAACTAATCTCCAGATCCTGTGTTGTGTGCCAGCGGGCCTATGCTAGACCCCTTGCACACAGCATGGGCCTCCTCCCACTTTGCAGGACCACGCCCGCCCCTCCATTCTCCCATACTGGCGTGGACTTCGCCGGCCCCTTCACTCTCCGAGTTGGCCACACCCGCAAGCCCTCCTACCTGAAGACTTACGCCGTAGTCTTTGTGTGCATGGGGACGAAAGCCGTGCACTTCGACTTGGCTGCATCACTCTCCACTACCGACTTCTTGGCCACCTTAGAGAGGTTCGTTGCTCGCAGAGGTGCCCCCAACATCATCTACTCCGACAACGGGTCGAATTTCCTAGGCGCCCGGGAGGAAATCCGGGAACTACAGAAGTTCTCCGGATCAGTATCCACCAAGCAAGCCATCTCCAACTTCGCCGCCCAGAACAATATTCAGTGGAAGAACATCCCTCCCAGAGCTCCACACTTTGGTGGACTCTGGGAAGCTGCAGTGCGCAGCATGAAGATCCATTTGAGGAAAAATCTCCGCCATCAACGCCTCAGATGGGATGAATTGTATTCCATCCTCACCGATGCCGAAGCGATGCTCAACTCCCGCCCCTTATCTCCGCTCCATTCCGATGAAGCAGAAGAGACTTCCTTTCTCACTGCTGGTCATTTTCTGATAGGCAGACCTATCCGAGCTCTGCCCTCCAAACTTCCATCCACAAGCCCACTCAGTCATCTCAAGAGATGGAACCTCGTACTCCGTCTGAAGGCTGATCTGTGGAAGAGGTGGACTGCCTCCTATCTGTCCTCCATCTCCCAGAGAAGCAAGTGGTTCCACCCAGGCCGCCAGCTCAAACCAGGTGACATCGTCTTCCTTAAGGACGAAACCATGAAAGTGCGAGACTGGCCCATAGCTCGCGTCACAAGAGTTCACCCCGGCCATGATGGCGTCATCCGTGTGGTAGATATCACTTGTCAAGGCAAGACCTACAGACGTCCAGCTGTCAAGATAGTTCCTGCTCTCACTGATGAAGACTTCGAATGTTCAACTCCATCCAACACTCCAACTCCTACTACAACTGAGCAGACTCGGTAACTTCATTTGTCCACTCCGTCCGTTCGTCTCCGTCTATTGTCTGTGTCCTCGTCTATTGAGTTCATCTACTTCCATTTGTTTCCATGCTCTTCCATTCCTCCCCCGGGAGTATGTCTGGGATTCTCCCAGACATCTGTACACTTCTCTACAGCTCCCAGACAACTGAAAGAACTTTATGCATCTATGAACATTCATTCCATGTCATCCCTTACCCATTCCACGTCATCCCTTACCCATTCCACGTACTCTATAATTATATTCATATTCCATGTAACCCATTGCACCCCGCATCTTGTTAAGTTCTATATATTGTTGTGTCTTATATTGTAATGATCGTCGTAACTCTATCAATACTGTGATTGCCCCGCACAGATACAACAGCATCAAGGTAGTGATTTTGTTTAATTTTTAATTTGGTTATGGAAGCATTGCATTTAGCTGGTAAAATATTATATATTCTTACATATAAGGCTAATTACACGATACATATTTCATTGCTAAGGTACACATAAGAGTGGGCTTCACAGCATAAACGTCAAGGTGAATTATTTGATCGATTACAGAATAACCTAATCTGGTATTTTCACACATATGCACACACACGCATACATATACACACGTATATATATGCACACATACACTAACCTGCCAATATCCTCGAACAGTATCATTCTAGACTCCAAGTTCATCATGAGTGCAGACTTGAGCATCTCTTTGGCTCTAGTCAGAGCTACCTACACAGACACGCTTGGATGAACAGGCATAATGCTATTCTAATTAATACCAACCTCATTAGGGACCTTGGTCATGTGTATAAACTGCTGACATAGCACTTCTATTATTCTTCTAACCTATAATGACGACACAGCATATAATATTAACACCCACATAATGTAATACAAACCTAACAATTACTGACTAAATTTCAAGAATCTGTGACAATTAAAACTAGTTCTGAAGATATTATGGCCCCAAAGAATGATACAGTCTGAGGGCATAGCCTGAGGACAAAAAGTATTTTGAGGCTATAATATCCACAATTAAGCATAAATGCTAAGTCAGCTTTTTTTCCTTTAAACAAATAATGTTCCTGCAAACATTTAAGGCAGTAAAAAGAGAGAACTATGACTCATAATTCCCTATGGGAGAAAATGTATAATGTATTAGGTGGGTAATAAACACCATATCATCTTAATATATTCTTTCAACCATTGTAAAATAATAGAATCTCAGCACTGCCACACTTTAGATGGATGGGCACTTCCCAGTATGCAGAAAATTCCTGAATCTGCGTAGGCGTGGTTTTGAGCAATAGCTGAATAGAGCCAGTGATTCTGAGTGAGGACATTCTGGTAGATGTGAGTGTACATCCCTTTACCAGGTCCTCCAGCTGAAAATGATTCTCCGCCTCCCATGTAGGAATTCATGACTGCGTACACAAAGAAGTCATCATGGAGATAGCTGCAGCTCTCTAGAGCCAGTCCCATGTGGGTCAGATCTGGTAAAGGGTTTGGTCCCACTACTGGAGGTCCAATACACTCGAACTAATACAATAAATCAAAACAAGGCATAAACAATTATTAGTTGTGTAACACATAGCAGATAAAAATCAGGAAATACAGATGAAGTCACAGACATACATAGACCACTGATTTGGAACATGTTTGTGAGTATTACTACTTGCAACTGGGAAAAAAATCAATTTTGATAATATCATATTATTTACTCACCTTATTTATTTTATTTATTATGATTCTGACTAACTGAAGTTAGACTGTAAATGTAGTTTAAGGTAGTTAAACGCAGTTAACAGAGGGGAGCATACACACAGTAATAGGGAGGGTGGGGCTGGGATAGGGAATAGGCTGATAGGGATTGTCACAGGAAGTGAGGAAGATAGGTCATGTGCAGTGGTAGGGCACGTGTCAGCAAATTGCAAGCGGCGACACAGAGCTGTTATCTTAAGCAGCAGGTGCATTAAGCTTGCCGCACCTCCAATGCCTGCAATCCACCAGTAGGTAGCTTCTTAAAATAGTGTTTTCCATCCCTTACAGATGTGATACCGGGTATGGGGTGGTGGTGATGTAAGCGACCCCCGATTAGCACCAAAAGGGGCGGGGTTACCCAAGAATTACGTCATCAGGGCTCGCCACACCTCTCTCCCCCTCAAGGCTGTTGGGGGGCTCCAGCTGACGTTATGCCACAGCAAGGGCGCCACCACTAGCCTTAATGCGTAAGCCCAGTCTGCCAAACCCTAGGTAAGCTTACGTGAGGTAAGTATGGGGTATTTAGGTGATTAGACCAACGTAGTGCAACGAAGTTAATTATAAAGTGATGCAATTTGATAATAGATCATGTGTAAATCTAAAGGGAAGTTCACACTTACTCAGAAACTCCAGTACAATCATGGTGCTTTCATATGGCCGGTAAGGATAAGCAAGTTTGTGGGGAGGGTGGGGGCAGGGGGGAGGGATAAGAAGAGAGTTTAATCAAAGGGTAATGCCTGTGTGAGATATTAAAAAAACTAATACTAAAAAACTGCATTAAAGCCTGCACACCTTCACATTGGCCCATCAAATTAGACAGAGGAATCTAGCAGATGGGGGAGACTATGAATGATTTCTACTTTGAGAAATCAATACACAAAATAAAAATAAAATGAAATACTAACCAAAACACTTTCTATCAAAAGTATGTATAGCCACACCTTACCCACTCACCTTCTTGTCATTAGCAGTGAACTGTGCCATAGACCCATCCACCTCCCTATGCTTTGCTCCTGTCCAAGACGTCTCCATGTCCATGAAATGTTCCCTGGCTAGCTGCACTAGTTGTTCATGCCCCACGTTGACTCCGGCTAGAACCATCCTGCTAGGCGTGTAGTGAGAGGCTAGGAACTCACACAACTCTTCCCTTGAAATTTTGCCAAGATTCTCCTTGGGACAGACGCAGGATAGCCCTAAGGTGTCGTTTCTGTAAGAGGCTTGGTGGAGCAGTTCTATCAGGAATAGTTCTACATTGGGACTCGTTTGCATATCTTCCAGCTCAAACCCAATGGCCTGAGTCTCCTGCTCCATCTACATGGAAGAGAAGGACATTACTTTTGTCTAACAGTGAGATGAGTGTCAGCCTATGAAGAATGGAGTCATTAGGCCAATACTAACCGCTTCCACCCAATATATATAATATATAAATAATAATACATAATAATGATAATAATAATAATAAATAAATCAAAAAACATAATAAATGAATGAATACTTAAAATAAAAGGAAAACGAATGAACAATTAAATAAAATGAATAAATAAATAAAACAGACATATTGAAATAAGTCCACAATGTCCAGTTTGTTGACTTAGTCATTTATTGACTTTATTTCTTTATTAAAATTATTAAAGTGGAGAAGTAGAAAAGAAGGTGAAACACACAACATTAATAGTTCAATGTCCAATGTCAATGGTAGTTCATTAAAACTAAATTGGTGCATTGACGGAACTCCATAAATATATTTCACTCCACTATTTGAGTTGTTAATATTGTTTTAATTTAGCCGAAAATAACCTAATCATTGTAGTTTTACTATAATCAATAACAGTAGAAAATGTAGTAGCTACCTAATGTGAGTGTTGGGCTGAATAACAAGCAATGCCATAAACATGAGTATGGCATATCAAAATGGTAATGATATTTAATCCGTATAGCGCTTTAGAAGAGCATAAAACCCAACATATAAGTTCTTTTATCTTTATATATAAATGTATAAAAACTAGATTACAAAATAATGATCACAACTTAAACTGATATAGATATAGTAAGACCACAAAGTTTTGGTTTGAGTTAACTAAAACGTCAAAAACATTGAACTGTTTGATTAAACGTGTCAGTTATATATATGAAGTTATTACTATCCATAGTAATACCCCAAACATATTTGAATTCACCATCACTGTCACCTAGCTGACCAAATGAAGTGACATAATCTCCTGCTGTAGTAAACACTGACACATTATGACTACCAGAATTAGTGATGTACACAAACTGACATGACACACAAATACCAAAAGGTTTCTTCATAATTTTCACTCCATTATTGTCACAGCCAAAAGACCGAAGGAATACACCATTTTTATTGAAGACTCTAATCAAGCAGTTGCTACTATCAGTGGCATAGATGTTGCTATGGATGTCTGTGGATATCCTGAATAATGTCCCACTTTCTTTATGTACAATACGTCTCAAGTACTTGAAGTCTCTTCTGTCATACACAGTGATAGTACCTTCATTGCGACACTCACACACCAATACTTCATCTCCTAATACTGCCACTCCCCAATGTCCTGGACCTTTCACCTGCTCCACCTCGTACACCTGAACATTATCGCCATTCTTATCACATCTCATTATCTTATTAGTATGTAGACAAGTACAATAGATGTTGTCTTCTTCATCTGTTGCTAAACTACATGCTTGACTCAGTCCAGATGCTGACCTATTCACTAATGTTCTCTTACTGCCATCTTCATGGAGCTTCAAAATATATCCACCAAATTCAACAACTAATTCTCCAGTGGAATTACTAGTAATGTCAGTAGGTTTTCTCAGTCCTCTCCACACTCTGACAGGTTTGCCTAGTTGCGTAGGATGGATAGAGACAGACACAGGGAAGGGACTACCTGCTACTTGCTGTCCGTCTACTGACACAGTTAGTTCATGACGTCCGCGCACAGTGGGTGTGTACTGGATACGATATTGTCCAGGTCCTGATGGCTCTACCTCACATTCTACAACTGATCCCTCACACAGAGACTTCAATTGACCAGTTACTCTACATGTTCTACGTCTGGTTATCTTGTTGTTAGCTAGCCGTGTTACTACTGTTAGGTTAGTCATCTGAATCACCATTGCTGACTTCACCCCCTCTCCCCTCACTGTACACTGTGCTGGGTCTATATCTAGCCTAGTGATCTTGGCCTTGTCCTGACAGAGCTGCTGTAGAGCCTCTACACACCCCACCTCTACTCCCATGTCTGCCTCCTCTACTGGCTCTGTGTTCCTCCCTGACTGGCTCTGTTCTTCTATCTCTTGCTCTATTCTCTTCTTGATCTCAGTGTGCATGCTCATTACCTCATTGTCAGAACAGTCACTCACAAATCTCTCTGTGTAGTCTGTGACATTCTGGACCTCTGCATGAGCTAGAGACAAGTTCTTCTCCTGTACTGTGAGCTTGTCTATCTTTTCTTGAACTGTCTTGGAAAATTCCTGGAGTAGGTGTTGCTTGCGTTCTTCTAGGATGAGCTGAAGTTGATTGAAGGAGGTGTTGATGGTGTCGGCTACAGAGTTCCCCTGGGCCTCTACCTCCTGCTTGGTGGTTTGAATCTCTGTAACAGCTCCTGATAAAGTTTTAGCTGCAGTCTTCAAGGGGCTGAGATGCTCAAGAAGTTGTTTTTTGGTGTCTGGAGCTGCTACCTTGCTGAACTCGAACTTGTGGTCCTTATGAGCTATCACTGTGCAGTCGCGACAGATGAGAGAGTTGCAATCAAAGCAGTAGATTATGAGGGACTCCTCGTGAGTGAGACACTTCTTAGTGGGAGGCTCCTTTGCTGCAATGACTTTAGCTCGACCTTGCTTAAGATCTTGTAAAGAATCTACTTCATGAGAACCAAAGGCTTTGAGTTTCTTGTGTATCTTGACACATTCTTTGCAGATGAAAGCAACACATTGGCGACAGAATGCTTCAGCTTTGGCTCCAGAGTCTGAGCATCCTTCACACTTTACCTCTACCTTGCCGTGGACTCGCTCTAGAGCGTAGTAGTTGGATTTGTAGCAGTTGACAAAGAAAGCTGTTTTGAGTTCCTCCACACCTCCCTCAGGGAGAATGGTGTCCTTGCGACACTCTGGACAAGAGAAGGGTTTGTTGGAGGCTGTCCTGAGGGCCAATTTGAGGACACACTCTTTGCAGTAGTAGTGGAGGCAAGGGAGAACCTTAGGCTCTGTGTAGTGCTCCTGGCAGACAGCACAAGTGATCTCATTCTCCATCTGCTCTAGAGTCTTCCCATCATGAACATTACCTTCAGCCATGTTGAATACTCACACTTTTTAACTTGATATTATCCACCCAAGGTAGTTCAGGTCATGTGATACTTTAAGGGTGCCCGCACATAGCAACGCGCACCGCCTGTAGATCCGGACATTAATTTATTCCCCGCCAATGCCCCACCATTCGATAATACGCGAGCAGAAACAATCGCGCAGTAGTAGCAGAAGTATACTTTGCGAAGTTGTGGTGTTTTAGTTTAGCTTCTTGTTGTCTTATATTCGTTTACAGCAACTCTCCATACGTCGTCTGAGCTCACGCAGCAAGTTGCACCAGGCTGCCTCTCCACCAGTAGCCGTTCTCCGGACTATGCGCACCTGAACTCAAGTGGATGGATCCACCAGGCTCGATTTCTGCGGAGCGAAGACTTCCCAAGCTGCGCAAATCTAATACCTTCACCTTTGGCTATCTCCAATAAACTGCTCTCTCTTCGGACTCTCTTGTTATTGTTGTATTGATGTTTGTTTACTCTTGATATAGGCGGTCTCTTTTTAGAACCAATACAAACTAATTGAAAAAAAAATTGCTCGCGTACTCGCAGTTATTACGAGATATGAATTTCTTAAGAATTGCGAGTGGAATTAAAGTTCCAAATTTTGGGTCAGTTTTTCTTGGAATCTAATAATGAGAACGACACAAAAATTTTATACACGGGTAAACCAAAAAAAAAATGAACTGCACTACAAAGAGAATTTTTCAATATCTTATAAATAGAAAAAATTGCGAATATATCATAAAGTAATATTGAAATGGATAAGAACTCGCTGTCTTGCAGTAGAGTATCGGCTGGGCTAGTATATTTCCTCCAGATTCGCTCTAAAATTAGTGAGCGGCTCCTTCGGCAGGTACTTTGTCCTTGTGTGTAGTGGAGAAGCCCCTGTAAGTATACAATAGTAGTAATCGTGCATAGCAACCATCAACAAAAAATTGCGTAGGCGGTGTGCGGGCACCCTTAACAATATTCATAGACACACATAACCACTAACCACTATGAACATATGCATATCCTATGCATTAATATGTACATGCAACACAGCCTGCACTCCTGAAAGCATTTGAGATTCACTTATTTGGGCATGTTAGAAAGCTGAAAACTGGGTATCAAGAGTTTTGAATCAAGTTTTAAGTAAAGATAATTAGGAAAAGGTGTAGGTGAATGATTCATACTAATGACCTGTCAATCCAGAACTTTCTCCTAGTTAGACAGCACTCCATTACTGTTGAGCATTAGCCTGTAACAAACGATCACGAGACCACCTTTATTGTTCTTTATTTAGAGACCAAGACAGTCTTTATATATACAGTGGAACCTCTCTACAAAGGGACTCTGAAGAACAACTTGACTCTTAACAACAGCCAGCGTAAATGGAACACAGTGATCTACTACAATAAAAAATAAACTCTGAAAGCAGCTAAACTCTCTACAAGAGTCAAAAGACTTGACCCCAAGCATGGCCTTTGTAGAGAGGTTCCACTGTATATATAATTGTGTATTAATTAGATAGGATATCGTGAATCTGCTGCATTTAGGAATCTGAGGCCTTCAACTGGACGGGTACCAAGGATTTCTAAATGTTGCCAATTCCATGATATCAAAAATCAACTGCTTTAGCTAGAATATATCTAAAACCTTAGGAATCAAACAAAATAAATTGTGATGTTGAAGCATAGAACATAGCAACTAAATGCTGCAGAGCATGAACCTACAGGAACAGATTCACGTAGCAAACCACAATCAGATTGCTGGCATGTGACTAGCTATGTTCCAACGAACATGTATAAATGAGAAAAATATAAAACCTAAGGTACTGGTTCAGTTTAACAGGTTGGTTCTTACTTTAAGATCAATTGTCCAGTAATCGAATTGAGAAGTGAGTAACAATGTAAGTCTGGTGCTTGTATATCCAGTGAACAAGTGTTTATATGTGTGTAAAAGTATTATGCATTGCTATAGAATAGCACAAATAAATTAACTAAAAAAGAGATATCATAAGCTGCGAGCATTCAAATTTGATTTCAGTTAGACCAGTTCACTCGCCATTTGTGCTGAATCACATCACTAGTTTTCAGTTCTCTTTTGAGTGAGTAAAAAAACTCTTTCTCTCTTAATTAGTTTATAAAGTGTGGTTAGACTTTGAGATTGCTACAGTCTGAAACAAGGTTTAAATTTTAAATAGGACAAAAATGCATAAAGGCTATTTTAAACACCTTGGACAATAATATACACCCACAATAGTTGAGTGCACTTACCTACCAAGTTGCACATCATGCAGTTACCTTACCTTACATAGCTTACAGACAAGAACAATTGGTTTAGTTCTTAGCAAATGTCAACATTAACTTCAGCGAAATATTCCATTATATACAACATATCATTCCAATCTAATTAGCTGATCTTTGGTGCCTTAACTTGAGATACAAAGTAGTTTACACACAACATGCAGATTTTTAGCATTATGATTCAGTTTCTAGTTTGCATATCTAAAGCTAAATGCACATAGCTAGAGCAGGATCAGCATACAGTAGCTGAAGTCAGTCTGGAATACATAATGTGCAGAGTGTGTGGGAGAACTATTAGATAAGATGGTGACCTCTTATGGCATAGAGAGTAGTTGAAGAAGAGCATTGTAGTGAAAATACATATAGCATGCCACAGGAGGGTAAGGAATGGTGATGGCCTTATAGTGAAAAGTAGTTATAGTGTCTTATCCTGCACCACAGACATATGTGTGTGTGTGTGTGTGTGGTTAACCAACCACTTCAAATATCAACTAACTCATCTCTAAATTAGGAACACTATCTGGTGTTATATGCACTTGTTGTTTTTGTTTGTTTTTGTGGATGGGGGGGGGCGGGGGGGGCCGCAAATGCAAGCCTTAAGCCTGGCAGTGCATCGGTACTATAGCTAAAGAGTGGGGAATGGGGGGGGGGGGGGGGGCATTGCAAGTGGTTTGATGAAAATTGAGGTGAAGAGTAGCTGGTGAATATAAAGCATTGGCATAACTTAGTTGTGAACTAACACACTGGCCAGCCTTGTGTTGGAAACAAGCTGCGTGACTTTACATTCCATCCAGCAACTCCGCTGGAAATTGGTATCACCTTCCCAAAGCTGGAAATGGGCGTGACCTAACATACTATTTCCAGAGCTCTATGAGAAGCTAAGCTAGTGACTGACAACATAATGGCAATGTACGTCAGAGAAACCCACTACCAGCAACGTACCAGATGAACCAACCCAGCAATGCCAGAGCAATCATACAAAGTACTAATGTTGAAGCTTGATAGATCAAGTGTGACAGTGTCATGGTGACATGTCATACCTCAGTTTCCCACTAAACAGTAATCAGTATGAAACACATGTTTAGGCCACATTCCTGAACAGGAGAATGAATATACTTCTTGTTACATGCTCTCTCTTCTAATAACAATTTCTTGTATGCATGTTTCTCATTAATCATGTTTCATTGATTTCTTTTGTTCTTTACTCACTTTGTTACCTCCTCACTATCATATTACCCTATAATTTCCTTTCTCTCTGAACAAAGAGCTGACTATGTGGGGGCTTGCTCCTGAAAGCAACATATAACTAACTTCAGATGATCACCTCATTTGCTGAGTTGCATGCTGCACTACATGGAGACACTTCTCCCGCTATTCTCACCAGAACTCTCACACTTTCAGTTGGTCATCTCATCATATGTGCTATTCTATTACTTGTACTAAACTTTGCAGTACTATTTTGTGTAAGTTTTTAATACTTGCAGTTGTGATTTGTTAAGTTGGGATACCTCAGAGGAAAAGAACAGTAGCAAATATTCCTATTGCATCCTAAGGGAAGGGATTGTCTGTTTTAGTTCGGACAAGTATGTAGCTGTTGTGAATGAAAAATAATTTATTCTGTGTGCTCTACTGTACTTTCATACTCATGTTTATGAGATAATGCACATTTCAACCCCTTTAAATAAACACACAAAAACTGTATTGTAGAATGTAAATACACACTTAAATATAAACTATACAACTAAATTTAAGTTCGCATTTCTTAACATTTAGACTATTATAGTCATTAGCTAGCTATAACTGTTGCAAAAACTGTAGATACAACTAAAATATTATATAGAAGCAAAATATACCAAGGCAAACAACTACTAAAGGACCAAATTATGAGTTATATTTCGGTCTTCTTTTAGGACACCCCACAATAAGATCTGAGTCTGTTTTTCTCTATATAGGAAAAATGGTGCCCAAGTATCAACAAACTTTTGCTAAGCACTCGTTCTTACTGACCAAATGAAGTGACATAATCGCCTGCTGTAGTAAACACAGACACATAATGACCACCATAGTCAGTGACATACACAAACTGACCAGACACACAAATACCTAAAGGATTCTTCGTTATTTTCACTCAATTATCGTCACATCCAAAAGAGAGAAAGAATGCACCATCTTTACTGAAGACTCTAACCATGTGTTTCTCATTATCAGTGGCATAGATGTTGCTATGGATGTCTGTGGATATCCTGAATAATGTCCCAATTTCTTTATATACAAATCAAGAACTTGAAGTCTCTTCTGTCACACACCGTGATAGTACCTTTATTGTAACGCTCACACACCAGTACTTTATCTCCCACCACTGCCACTCCCACATAGCCTGGACCATTCACCTGCTCCACCTCGTACACCTGAACATTATCACCATTCTTATCACATCGCATTATCTTATTAGTAAATAGACAAGTTCAAATTTACTAACTTCTATTTTAGTTTTAGTTTTGGTTTTTTAGATTCCAATTTTTTTAAAAATTCAAGTCATCAATTTTAGATAATTTCAATGTTTAGTTTAGTACAATGTTTTAGTTTCTGAAATAATTGTTATTACCCAGTGGCCAGTCTCTCCTAACTGAACAGACCAAAAATACAGCACGGAGACTAAACAATTTGACGTGCATGTGTTAAGGGAGGGCTGGACTAGATAGTTGATAGCAATGGCTGACTGCAGTCCAACAACAGTTTGCCTTAGCCAAACAGTTACACAGGTGCTTACGAAGAAAAGATTGGGTAAAGGGTTTCGCTTCCTGGGACTACCACTGGTCATTCATCGACTTTCAGAGATATCACTATATAACAATGTTTAGCTATTTTTTAGTGATTAAAAATAATTTTAGTTTTTATTCAAGAGCTCTATGACTTTTAGTTTTAGTTATTATTATCCTATATAAAATTAAATTCAGGTTAGTTTACTAAAAATATTTTAGGTGTAACTAAAATTACATTTAGTTTAGTTTTAGTTAACCAAAACAACACTAGCATGTTCTAGATGATATTCTCCAGGTCCGGATGGCTCTACCATACATTCTACAACTGATCCTTCACACAGAGACTTCAATTGACCAGTTACTCTACATGCACTACGTCTTGTTGTTAGTTAGCCGTATTACATTCTACAACTGATCCTTCATACAGATATTTCAAGTGATCACTTACTAGAACTGTACATGTACTACATTTGGTGATCTTATTGCTGAGTTAGGTAGGCAGTTTGATCTAATAACGCTGACCTCAATCCCTCTCCCTCAAATCAGGGATGGTGGAAGTGGGAGAGCCAGAGGGGCATAGACCCCCAGATCTATGACTTGGGGGGCACACAGCATACTCATGTATTACACCTTGTATTTGAATTTAATCATTGATTAAAGAAATTATCAAAACTGTGATATAAAGAAATATTAGATATCTGCTTACAAGTGCTGATTCATGAGAATGAAAATACAGTTTTGCGTTTAGAGCCTAGATGTCCGCCATTACTGTGTAGTGCTGTCTCCACTTCCCACCCAGCAGGTACATCCTTCATGTCTCCTATGACAGCCAGAGATGGATTACTCTCCATCAGCTTTTCTCCAACTCTTTTCATGTCTTGCCCACTCACGGCATCTTAATAAAAGAAAGAGTAGGAAGATAAGTAAAAGTTAAGGTGAGCACAAATAGCGACCTCATACCTATTTTGTCACAGAGTTGCTGTGGCGAATATCTCATCCCTTGCCCTAACACTTGCCTGGAGAAATAGCCATATCATTACATATTATACACAATTAATAGCAAGTGAAATTTTTAATAAAGTGTGCTATTAACTGTGATCAAAGGTGAGTGAGAGAGAGAGAGAGTGAATGATGACTATATAAAGCCACTTGATTGGATAATGTTTGTTTCCACATTTATGACTTCCAGTGCACACCTTTGAAGTGACTGAGTCATATCGTGCTCAACTTTATTACTTAAATAAAATAGTAGATACAACAGCATCAAGGTAGTGATTTTGTTTAGTTTTTAAGTTGGTTATGGAAGCATTGCATTTAGCTGGTAAAATATTATATATTACTACTTATAAGGTTAATTACACGATACATATTTCGTTGCTTAGGTACACATAAGAGTGGCCTTCACAGCATAAACGTCAAGGTGAATTATTAGATCGATTATAGAATAACCTAATCTGGTATTTTCACACATACACTAACCTGCCAATATCCTCGAACAGTATCATTCTAGACTCCAAGTTCATCATGAGTGCAGACTTGAGCATCTCTTTGGCTCTAGTCAGAGCTACCTACACAGACACGCTTAAATGAACAGGCATAATGCTATTCTAATTAATACCAACCTCATTAGGGACCTTGGTCATGTGTATAAACTGCTGACATTGCACTTCTATTAGTCTTCTAACCTATAATAATGACACAGCATATAATATTAACACCCACATAATGTAATACAAACCTAATAATTACTGACCAAATTTCAAGAATCTGTGACAATTAAAACTAGTTCTGAAGATATTATGGCCCCAAAGAATGATACAAGTCTGAGGGCATACCCTGAGGACAAAAAGTATTTTGAGGCTATAATATCCACAATTAAGCCAAAATGCTAAGTCAGCTTTTTTTCTTTAAAAACAAATAATGTTCCTGCAAACATTTAAGGCAGTAAAAAGAGAGAACTATGACTCATAATTCCCTATGGGAGAAAATGTATAATGTATTAGGTGGGTAATAAACACCATATCATCTTAATATATTCTTTCAACCATTGTAAAATAATAGAATCTCAGCACTGCCACACCTTAGATGGATGGGCACTTCCCAGTATGCAGAAAATTCCTGAATCTGCGTAGGCGTGGTTTTGAGCAATAGCTGAATAGAGCCAGTGATTCTGAGTGAGGACATTCTGGTAGATGTGAGTGTACATACCTTTACCAGGTCCTCCAGCTGAAAATGATCCTCCGCCTCCCATGTAGGAATTCATGACTGCGTACACAAAGAAGTCGTCATGGAGATAGCTGCAGCTCTCTAGAGCCAGTCCCACGTGGGTCAGATCTTGTAAAGGGTTGGGTCCCACTACTGGAGGTCCAATACACTCGAACTAATACAATAAATCAAAACAAGGCATAAACAATTATTAGTTGTGTAACACATAGCAGATAAAAATCAGGAAATACAGATAAAGTCACAGACATACATAGACCACTGATTTGGAACATGTTTGTGAGTATTACTACTTGCAACTGGGAAAAAAATCAATTTTGATAATATCATATTATTTACTCACCTTATTTATTTTATTTATTATATTGATTCTGACTAACTGAAGAGTTAGACTATAAATGTAGTTTAAGGTAGTTAAACGCAGTTAACAGAGGGGAGCATACACGCAGCAATAGGGAGGGTGGGGCTGGGATAGGGAATAGGCTGATAGGGATTGTCACAGGAAGTGAGGAAGATAGGTCACGTGCAGGTAGCGTGGGTTGCCACGGGTAGTGGTAGGGCACGTGTCAGCAAATTGCAAGCGGCGACACAGAGCTGTTATCTTGAGCAGCAGGTGCATTAAGCTTGCCGCACCTCCAATGCCTGCAATCCACCAGTAGGTAGCTTCTTAAAATAGTGTTTTCCATCCCTTACAGATGTGATACCGGGTATGGGGTGGTGGTGATGTAAGCGACCCCCGATTAGCACCAAAAGGGGCGGGGTTACCCAAGAATTACGTCATCAGGGCTCGCCACACCTCTCTCCCCCTCAAGGCTGTTGGGGGGCTCCAGCTGACGTTATGCCACAGCAAGGGCGCCACCACACTAGCCTTAATGCGTAAGCCCAGTCTGCCAAACCCTAGGTAAGCTTACGTGAGGTAAGTATGGGGTATTTAGGTGATTAGACCAACGTAGTGCAATGGAGTTAATTATAAAGTGATGCAATTTGATAATGGATCGTGTGTAAATCTAAAGGGAAGTTCACACTTACTCAGAAACTCCAGTACAATCATGATGTTTTCATATGGCTGGTAAGGATAAGTAAGTTTGTGGGGAGGGTGGGGGCAGGTGGGAGGGATAAGAAGAGAGTTTAATCAAAGGGTAATGCCTGTGTGAGATATTAAAAAAACTAATACTAAAAAACTGCATTAAAGCCTGTACACCTTGACATTGGCCCATCAAATTAGACAGAGGAATCTAGCAGATGGGGGAGACACTATGAATGATTTCTACTTTGAGAAATCAATACACAAAATAAAAATAAAATGAAATACTAACCAAAACACTTTCTATCAAAAGTATGTATAGCCACACCTTACCCACTCACCTTCTTGTCATTAGCAGTGAACTGTGCCATAGACCCATCCACCTCCCTCTGCTTTGCTCCTGTCCAAGACGTCTCCATGTCCATGAAATGTTCCCTGGCTAGCTGCACCAGTTGTTCATGCCCCACGTTGACTCCGGCTAGAACCATCCTGCTAGGCGTGTAGTGAGAGGCTAGGAACTCACACAACTCTTCCCTTAAAATTTTGCCAAGATTCTCCTTGGGACAGACGCAGGGTATCCCTAAGGTGTCATTTCTGTAAGAGGCTTGGTGGAGCAGTTCTATCAGGAATGGTTCTACATTGGGACTCGTTTGCATATCTTCCAGCTCAAACCCAATGGCCTGAGTCTCCTGCTCCATCTACATGGAAGAGAAGGACATTACTTTTGTCTAACAGTGAGATGAGTGTCAGCCTATGAAGAATGGAGTCATTAGGCCAATACTAACCGCTTCCACTTCTCATACCCAATATATATATATATATAAATAATAATACATAATAATGATAATAACAATA
>WLWD01002921.1_pt1 | contig 41646 bp, 24 predicted proteins | sample 6712731 | NCBI WGS metagenome assembly WLWD01 (sample SAMN12718690, study PRJNA576275) | sponge metagenome | isolation source: marine sponge | host: Mycale hentscheli | place: New Zealand: South Island, Marlborough, Capsize Point | collected 2014-11-01
CCCCCCCCCCCCCCCCACCCACACACACACACACACAAACAGACTACCATCATATTCTAGGGTGAACTCGGAACTGGTAACCTCAGGATATAACCTTCTAGAATTTGTGAATGCTATGTGGTATGTTAAAGCACTGTGTAACTATATAGTTCACACTACTACTATTTATATTGGCTCACTAGAGAATTTGGATACAATTTTTGACGTCAATCGGCTTCATTCTACTAGGGGTGTGCTCAAAGCACAGTGTGGCGAGTGAGCTAGCCAAGCTTACAAAAACAGTGGGTAGGTTATCAAACAAGGAGCAATTATCTTGAAGAGAGCGAACAGCATGGTGAGAGACCTGGCTGACCAATAGGAGTGTTGAGCATATTAGGTAAAGTATCGTTTAAACTTCCCGTAACAAATATTTGTCAATTTAGCTACCGCTGTTTTTGCATAGCTGAGCTAGCTCGCTCGCTACAGTGTGCTTTGAGCACACCCCTAGTTTATGAATTACTTGGGGGGGAGGGGGATCCCAGGGCACCCCTACCTCTGTATGAAACCCTGTAGACCACACCTCTTCCTGGCCTGACCACTTTGGAACTAGCAGAGACGGGCCTGAAAATGTTTACCAATTTGCTACACAGCTGAATACTCACCCCCCCCCCCCCCCTCCCAATTGATACAACCACTCCAGCATACAGACACAACTTCCTCAAGGAATAATTAGAACCATAGGGTATCAACGCTGCACACAGAAGCAGACTCTAGAAAGGGTGAAATGAGACTTTTTAAATCCTAGAGGGGGCAACACCATATATTAGTTAGGTACTGAGACCTACATGTAGGGTACTACCGTGTTTAGGATACCTGAAGGTCCCAGGCTGTGGCGTCCTGAGCGAAGCGAGGGCGTTACTAAAGGGGCCTGAGGGATCCTAAAAACGGTAGTACCCGACAGTCGAAGTGCCTAACTGATTTAGAACATAGCAACCGCTAACCGTTTCCAAGCAGCAGTCATGCCCTCAGAGGCAGGCCACTACATATAGTGGATCACTTCGGAGGCCCTACCAGAATCAGAGCCCTGCAACTCAATACAAAAACTAAAGGCGCTATGTTCTAAACTATGATGGGTAACAATATGTTGGTCTATTAACATCATTGCTATGTGTGTGTCAGGGGTGGAATCATTTCTAGGGGGCGAACATCCCCCTTCGCCCCCCCCCCCCTCCTCTAAATGCAGCTAGCTCTGGGTACATACATAGAACTTCAAGCACACACACTGACACATAATCTACAAGTATGCTACTGCTTGTTCCTCAAGTGTATACTGCATGTATTACATACATACCTGTAGATGACGGGACAAACTGCAGGCTCGTACATGACAAAGACTTTCAACTTCGAGTTGGACAGAGTTTTTTCAAGGATTCTTTCCAATGTCCAGACACTGTATACCAATCTAGTATGTTCCAAAATAAACAATCAAATAAACATGACGTGTTTACATGTCTTACCTTTCACCATGCTTTAAATTAATAAATTCTCCAGGAAATTCATGGCGGCAACAGTAGCCAAAAACTGCAGTCTCATCTAGTGCCTTGTATCGACTTGCACTTCGCAAAGCATTTCCAGCAAGGAAGTTGCTGCAACACTACAATACACATGATAAAAAAAAATCTCCTTTTTACACTATGATTCTCACGTCATTTGTTGACTTCTTAGAATCGTTGTGCAAGACAAAATTATCAACTACTGATTGCTCCTGGAAAAATAGCTGTTCATGAAGTGGTCCACGATGGCTGATTCCAGCTGACTTTGCGTGACCAATCAAATGGCTGTATTTCAGTTAATTGCATTCCTATGGCGTTTGTAAACTTCGCATATTTCTGAATTTGCGTACCTGGTGTATGTATGTAACGGACACAATACGACCGTATTATTTTAATGTTCGCGCAAGCACATTTCTATGATGTCATCCAAAAGCTCCACGCACATGAGACACCAGACCATCCTTCCCCCCGCCCATTAATCAAAGGAAGGTAAGGGTCGGCGACGCCAGACTAAACTATGAGCTGGCTAATTAAAGTTACTCTTATAACCACCTGGACCCTCCAAGCTAGATAAGAAAAACCCTGATTGACTTAACTGGCATTGAGTGTCCCATCTCTTTATAGAACACCACAGAGCCATCATCTTTAGTAACAATTCACAATTTCACTTTGGTAGCTACACTAGCTAATAGAAAGGTTAAAAATAAAAATTAAAAAAAACTTTTTGGGGGGTGACGACCCGTACGTGTAAGCGCATGGTCCATGAGGAAAAATTCGTTTCCCATACGTTCAATAGCAAAATATTCCTGCTGAACTGGGTGTACGCTTTAGCGCGATATACAGCTATCAAACTACGTCAAAAGCGGAGGTTGCTAAGGACCCTTTACAATGGCTACTTGTTATACAACCACCGAGGTTATAGAGCTGTTGGAGGACGATGATTTTGGGCTCTCTGGGGAAGAAGAAAGCATTGAAGGAGATGGGATAGCGAGCTACCTTACAAGTGCTGTGCAGCAGTTGTCAGTCAGTAGTAATGCAACAGATAGTGCAAATGAAGCCGTGGAGGTGCAACAGTTGGAAGATTTGGATGTATTGCTGGATGAAGAAGAAAATGCTGAAGGAATGAGCACAGACGAAGGAATGAGCACAGACGAAGGAATGAGCACAGACGAAGGATCGAGCACAGACGAAGGATCAAGCACAGACGAAGGATCAAGCACAGACGAAGGATCGAGCACAGACGAAGGATCGAGCACAGACGAAGGATGGAGCACAGACGAAGGATGGAGCACAGACGAAGGATGGAGCACAGACGAAGGATGGAGCACAGACGAAGGATCGAGCACAGACGAAGGATGGAGCACAGACGAAGGATCGAGCACAGACGAAGGATCGAGCACAGACGAAGGATCGAGCACAGACGAAGGATCGAGCACAGACGAAGGATGGAGCACAGACGAAGGATCGAGCACAGACGAAGGATCGAGCACAGACGAAGGAATGAGCACAGACAAAGGAATGAGCACAGACGAAGGAATGAGCACAGACGAAGGAATGAGCACAGACGAAGGAATGAGCACAGACGAAGGAATGAGCACAGACGAAGGAATGAGCACAGACGAAGGAATGAGCACAGACGAAGGAATGAGCACAGACGAAGGATCGAGCACAGACGAAGGAATGAGCACAGACGAAGGAATGAGCACAGGCGAAGGAATGAGCACAGACGAAGGAATGAGCACAGACGAAGGTACAGGTTGTAGCTAATTTGGTATATTTTAGCTAATAAATGTTATAGCAGTCATCATTTTTATTTATTGACCTCAGATGCAGGCCAGTTGGACATATTTGGATGTACCAGTAGCTCTACCTGTAGGAAGCCTGTGGAGTCAAGTAGTATGGGAAGTGATACTTTGCCTTCTAGTGACTCTGACACAGAGGAGTTTGATAGGAGATTGCCTGTTGACTCTGACACAGAGGAGTTTGAATCCTCAGAGGAAGGTCAGCCAAGTAGAAATAGGAGATTACCTGTTAGTAGGAGGGGGCAACGAGCCCTTGGAAGCAGAGGTAGCAGGAGTAGAGGGCATGCTTGTATTCGTGGTACTAGCAGAGCTAGGGGTCAGTCAAGTAGCAATACGAGAATGCCCGTTAGTTGGAGGGGCCAACGAATTTGTGGAAGAGGTAATAGGGGGCAGAGGGCATGCTCGAGTTCGAGGTACTAGCAGAACCAGGGTTTCGAGAGGAGGTAGGAGGAGAGGGCATGCACGTAGGGTACAAACAAGACCAAAATCACGAAATCAACTATTACTTGAACGGCCTTGTCTTCAAGTATACACCGGAAAAAATTCTCAATTGTTCCACTACACCTTTAATGGGGCGTAGTGTAACACTTCTGTATTGTGAGGTGTTGTGCTACGCTCTGAAGTGTTCGGTAACACTGGAGTGTAGCATGACACCCCTATAAGCTATAGTGACTTTACTACACTTCTGTGGGGTGTATCAGTACTCCCATGCAGACTTGCTACTTTAAGAGGTGTTCAAAAACCAACACAGTAACAATTAGCTAGTTGGCTGACTACAACTTTGGCCAATGTGTTGATGAAATAATTATTGAATGTTTACAATTGTGTGCATATAATTTTGACACATTATGCTGGTCTTATGTGGTTCACAATTTAGTGGGCAAGATTCTGTAAAGCACACTTTATGCGTCATTGTGAAAGTTATATTCATAGTGGCTAGCTTTACTAAATTTTAATGTTTTTATTCACAGCACTAACAAGGAAGCTGAAGAACTCAAAGTTCTACTGAAGAATTTCAAGGCAATCTTGGTAGCTAAGTTTGAGAACAAGACAGCTAAATATGTATACAGTGTATGTGGTTATTTCTAATAATTATTAAAATTATTATTATGATGACATTAACCTTTAATAATGAGTTTCATTGGTTTCATCTGCCAGGGATAGTCTTGGTTTAAAAAAAAATGGAAGACAATTAAAGAAAACCTGAGATTCCATTTCTGCTATGCAGCTTACATCTTAATACGGTAAAAGTGTCAACGCAATTCAAGAAAGTAAAAACAGCATTTGTCTATGCACAAATCAACTTACCATAGTAATTGAAAAGTGACGCTTTACCGAACCACTTTGAGAAGCGTCGGAATTTGTTAGACAGGGGGTAAGCCGTTTAAGATGAAGTACACAGTTGTAAATCCCTTTACCCCATTAAGTGATTAGCACAGGTGCGTAGAAAAACCCTTGAACATGAAACAAACTTTGTAAGACACAAGGATCATCTATGCATTGGGTAAGAAGTTGTAAGCTTAGAATTTAAATCAACCGCTTTTGGCTTGTGTGGGCTTTACTCACTGTTGTGCCACGGTGTTGCTACCGAGACTGAGTTCAGTAATCTAGCTAGTAGCCCCGTAACCGCCCCGGTAGCTCAACGCAAAAAAAAAAAGCTACATAATAAAGTGAGGGGGGAGGGGGGAAAGGGGTCTTCTGACTGTTTGAAATCCGGCCTAATACCCACCACATACTCTTAGGCTCGCTGGGCGAGACCCTTTACCAACCTAGAACCTCTACACGCGATTAGCGGTTGGTAAAGGGATTGGGTACATGAGACTAACTTTTCATTATGGCGGTTCGGTTTAAGGAAAGTGTCTGAGCTTTCAAGAGTAAGTTAAAAGCTTTGCACCCCTTAAAAAAGTAATGCCAATATGGTAATACTCTAGTGATGTGGGAGAGGAGGACTGTCTAATAATTCTGTACATTAGTTTCTTAAGTAGTTTGAGACAAATAGTGTGTACGAAGGTGCCTGTTTGAGTTTGCTAGTATGTAAGTCTGACAAAAAATGGAAACTGGTCGTTTACTATGTAAACTTGATACATATATATCTTAAAGTCATCTTCAGTGGTTTCACGAGACAGCTGCATTAGGCTTGTACGTTTGTCCCTCCATCTAATCCTATCATTAATCACAGTAGTTTAGCAAGTGTCTAAAGAGTACTACTTGTCACTTACTAATAATATCAGTGAACTTTAAAAATTCGCTCACCAAATGGCTAGACTAGAGTAGCTAAATGGAATGGCATCACAACTATAAAAATTGAATGGAATCATTTAGCTATTATATCCATGTATTTTTTATACAGCAGGACTACAACTGTTATCTTGTCCAGTAGTGATGGCATTTCCCATTGGCTTATTTTGCAGGTTAGCACACCTGCTGCTGATGTATCAAGGCCAGTCAATACAAGATGTTGGCGAAGTAAGTTGATAACGGTGTGAACATAACCAGGCCTCATCCCTAATAGTGATAATGTTGGTGGCCCTGCCTCTTTTATTGTCTAGGTACTAATCTTTCCAGTTTTTTGTTTGTTTGGTTTTTGGTTTTGGTTTTGGTTTTGGGGCATGATTTAGGTTCACCTGCATTGAGTCTACCACACTGGATTTATGTCCAACCAAAAGGTTGAAGACGTACTGATATTCTCCTATTACTTGTTACAGGGTGGGCATAGGTAGGGTAAACTTGTAGTTGTGCATTCCCTGGCTGCTTTGGCTGTCTCTTTAGCCTATGACCTTGACCCATTCTTGGTTGATGCTCGCACTTTGCTAGTAAGTCTATACATGCATTGTTAGTGACAGTCTCATTGCACTGCTCATCTGCTGATGCTGTCCCTTACCTTATGACCTTACCGTGCACCCTTCACCTGGCTATTCTTTTGTACTAGACCTTCCCTAGCATCCTCAAGCTGTCCGCCAGCTCCCTCTCTTTGAACCCTTCTTTTAACTCCATTTAATGATTGATATTGCATTCCATAAGGTTTGGCTTCATATCTCATAGTCTAGTGCTGCAGTGGTGTCCCAAAGGTGTCTGTTAGGAAGTAGCGAGAGAACGAGAAAGATACTCTCAAGTTTTACAAGTGGAAATTTAACATGTGGAAATGTGTTTATACGTCATACATACATACATACATACATACATACATACACAATGCATGCATACAGACAGACAGTCACACACATGTGTGTGTGTGTACGTATGTATGATATGTCAGACCCCTCTGTAAAATAGGTGAAGTTTCTAACCAACACTCAACTTTTTAAAATATTGTTTAAATTTTTGTTAGCCATTGACTTTTTCGTCGCAATTCTCAGAATGCTTAAAATTTACTACTGTATGAGTGGTACTAATAACACTAGAGTTGAAACAAGTATGACAGTGCTGGTTGGCCAGAGCTGTTGCTTTTAGAACAGAGGTATATATTTATAAGTGTTAAATATCATAGTTGCTGAGGCTAGTGGTTCTGTAGTATGCAGTAATATTGGTGCCATTGGCCAGATTGTTATTATTAGCCCTCAGCAGTCGTCCCATCTGTTTGTCTGTCTGTCAGCTGATTTTGGAGATTACTGACAATTAACTGTTGATTTATGTATGAACTTGCTCAGGATGATGTTTTAACAAGCTGTCTGCTCTCTGTAGGTTCAAGTTATTGTAGGTAATGCCCCCTATCGTCATATCGCAATCACATGGGCAAATAATTTCCTTTTCTTCCCACGTTAGTTTTTGCTTCATACTGAAAAGATAATGAGAGCTGGAATTCAGGTGTTTTACGTTGAAACTATATACTGGTGAGAGTGTCCTGCATGTTTAGCTACTCCTTTTAGACAGTAATTATTAGCTACATCTATGCTTTCATTGCTTGAGCTGTATTGATACCTGATTAGGAATAGCCAAATATATTATTTTTTCAGTCTGAGAGATGATTTTGTTATAGCTAGCTAGTGTTTAGTAGCGCTGAGGGTTCACACCTTTGGTGCTTCATTTGCTTGGCTTGATAACTAATTTTCTTTTCCATTAGAATTAATATTGCTATAACTTTTATTTGCTCCCCCCAAAACTATGAGAATGGTGGGGTTAAATATGTCTTGTACCAGGATTTAGAACGGCTAAATTTTATGCTAGCAAGGAATAATATGAAGTTACTTTTTTCTTTTTTCTTTTTTTTTTTCTCGTGGATAATTGATTGAAATTGATGTTTTATACAATAGTCTGTACATCATTCTCCTGGAGCTGTTCGTGAATAGCAGATCAGTAAGTCTGGATCCAGGTCTCCTACAATGAATGAAAGGATATTTGCCATCAGCCCCACTTTTGTGCAGCTTCATGTGGTAAACGTGTAGAATTTATAAAATAATAATCTATATTATAGTAATACACTTGTGTGTCTGTAACGACAACAATAGTGACCAACGGTGTGTGTATTCATGAATAACTCATGATGTGATTATAGTTGGTAAAGCATCATCCTTTACTGAATGGGGGGAAACCGTTTGACAAGGGGGAAGTGGGAGGGAAAAGGTGACCTCCTTGGTGTTTGAATTTGTTAGCTAGATGCACCGATAATCTATCGGTCTATCGTTTATCGGCCTACTTTTTCGATATCGGTATCGGTCGTCACACTACCTGCCGTACCGATATAATTAACCGATAGAAAAAAATGTGTACGTGCCGCGTGGACACTGAACGGATGAGTTTTACTAGCTCTTAGATTGCGTAAAGACAAAGAAACTTAACTATGACGTCTAAAAAGAGGTCTCCAATTTGGCACTACTTTGTTCCTGGCACTGAAGACTCTGGACTAGTACCATTATATTTCTAAAAATTAAATTTTCAAAATTCAATGAATATATCTATCTGTTATCGGTATCGGCCTCAATTCTAGATACAATATCGGTTATCGGTAAAATCTTCTATCGGTGCAACTCTAGAATTTGCTATTGTCAATTGCAGAGTGCACACGAAAACCATTAAACTGTCAGGACTCAACAGCTTGGAGTTCCTTGAAGTGCCCTATTAACCTATTGTACTATAAAAACTGAACACTGGGTCGCTGAACTGGCCTGGGAAAGTGTTCATCTACAGTAGCTAACCATAATGGGTATAAGAGAGGCAGAGAAGCAGGATTAATTTAATTAATTTTCTTACACTGCACAGGAGAGCATCAGGATCAAATGATTCTTCATATTCAGTAATGGAAGTGTTTGTGAAGTGTAGAGAAAAATATTTCTACCCATGTCTGTGGCTGTTGCTGCAGCTTTTTTTGTTTTTGTTTTTTTTGTTGTTGTTTTTCCCTCTTCTCATTTTTCGGCTGTTTTGGCATTTTTAGCCTCCCTTGCTGTTTCTTTTTTTACTTATCATTTTTATCGGGTTCAAGAAATATCCTTAGTAAAATGTTGATGAAGATTGCCATGGTACTTCATAGTGTGCACAGGTGCCTGAGCAGAAAAGGGTACACGTACGCCTGAGGTTACAAAAAGGGTCCACTTATGCCTACACAAATTTGAAATGAAGACATAGATATATATCCCAACTCGTTAGTATACAGCTTTGCTCGCTCCGCTGAATAATAATAATCAATAGAGTTGATTTAGTGTGGGCATATTACTATACCAGCCGATGACCCTTTCCACATTTGCTTGCTTTGAAAGGGGTTGAACATGGTCTAGATAACCAGACAATTTCTACAGTCTTTATTCATATAATAAGCTCTGGTTGGCCCAAGATCATTTTAGCTGGCTATAATGCATTCACCTTCATAATTTTTTTCCATGTTTCAGATGTATCCTCTGGGGAAAAAACCAGTGGTGGCAGCTAGTAGAGAAGGCTTGCTGTGTGCCTCCATGTATCCTAGCTCAGTATTTGTCATCCTGGAAGTGACAATGTCTGTGCAAGTTCTAACAAGCTAAGGTAATATAATTTACAAGTCTCACCTGGGATGAACTATAATAGTCTCTTCTATCATTTGTTATCATGAACTTGATTTCACACTACACGTACATACATAGTGTCTTCTTCAGTTGTACAAATATAACTTCTACGAAGTATCTGTATTTGCTAAGGAGCTATATTTGCAATTGCAATTAAATACTTTTAAAGTATTTGACCCCAACTCTGGTGTCTTTTCCTAAATATCATGCATTATATCGGGCAATATAACCACATACAGGGCTAGCAGAAACGCAATGATTTAATGTTGGCCATTACATTGGGAGTAACCTTTCTTAGCTTATAGCTAGCTACACTCAACCCACTATGTACCACATATAGATGGGCCTTAATTAGAACTGCACATGTCCTATTAATTGCCTTGTTTAATTGTGTGATGTGCTGTGAAATTTTCCCCATAATTGGCTCTGCTACCAACATATGCATGCATATATGTCTTACAGGGATGGAGCTGTAGTCCAGGGAGCCATACCATGTCTACAGGGCCTAACATGCATATCAGCTGTCTCCATTGCTTGACTGTGGGCGGGTTGTCTGCGTACGCCACAGAGTCCTTTCCATCTAGTGAGTGACCTAAACTCAATACATGATAGTTCAATTCCTTGAATTGTACCAACATTTTAGTTGTTGATTTATGTTTTGTTTTATTGTTGTTGTTTTTGGTCTTCTTTTTTTTGTTGTTGTTGTTGTTATTTTTTATTTGTTTGTTTGTTTTTTCCTTACTTTATTAATGAAATGGACATCGTATTGTCCATTTGATGGCTTAATATAAAGGACCGTCATGCAGGGTTTCATGCGTGATTTTTCACTGGCGGTGGGAGACACTGTGTGTAATTAACCACACACAAATTGGTTTGATTTATATTACTTTGATTCAAATTAAAAGTGTATACTTGCATGATTTTATATTCTTACAGCTCATAGATTCCAATATAGCTTTAGAACATAGCTGGTGTAGTTCTTGTACCGTGACAGAGGGACTTTAAATCTCTTAGGTCCTTCAGGACAGGGCTTCTATATGTCAAGTCCCTCAGATTGATTTTGTTAGGAATTAGGTCACCATGTGTCCACTTCATTAGGTCACCATGGTGTCCACTTCATTGGGTCACCATGTGTCCACTTCATTAGGTCACCATGTGTCCACTTCATTAGGCCACCATGTGTCCACTTCATTAGGTCACCATGTGTCCACTTCATTAGGTCACCATGTGTCCACTTCATTAGGTCACCATGTGTCCACTTCATTAGGTCACCATGTGTCCACTTCATTAGGTCACCATGGTGTCCACTTCATTGGGTCACCATGGTGTCCACTTCATTGGGTCACCATGTGTCCACTTCATTAGGTCACCATGTGTCCACTTCATTAGGTCGCCATGTGTCCACTTCATTAGGTCACCATGTGTCCACTTCATTAGGCCACCATGTGTCCACTTCATTAGGTCGCCATGTGTCCACTTCACTAGGTCGCCATGTGTCCACTTCATTAGGTCGCCATGTGTCCACTTCACTAGGTCGCCATGTGTCCACTTCATTAGGTCACCATGTGTCCACTTCATTAGGTCACCATGTGTCCACTTCACTAGGCCACCATGTGTCCACTTCACTAGGTCACCATGTGTCCACTTCATTAGGTCACCATGTGTCCACTTCCATTAGGTCACCATGTGTCCACTTCATTAGGTCACCATGGTGTCCACTTCATTAGGCCACCATGTGTCCACTTCATTAGGCCACCATGTGTCCACTTCATTAGGTCACCATGTGTCCACTTCATTAGGTCGCCATGTGTCCACTTCATTAGGTCGCCATGTGTCCACTTCATTAGGCCACCATGTGTCCACTTCATTAGGTCACCATGGTGTCCACTTCATTAGGTCACCATGTGTCCACTTCATTGGCCACCATGTGTCCACTTCATTAGGCCACCATGTATCCACTTCATTAGCTAGGTCACCATGTGTCCACTTCATTAGGTCACCATGTGTCCACTTCATTAGGTCACCATGGTGTCCACTTCATTAGGCCACCATGTGTCCACTTCATTAGGCAACCATGTGTCCACTTCATTAGGCCACCATGTGTCCACTTCATTAGGTCACCATGTGTCCACTTCATTAGGTCACCATGTGTCCACTTCATTAGGTCACCATGTGTCCACTTCATTAGGTCACCATGTGTTCACTTCATTAGGCCACCATGTGTCCACTTCATTAGGCCACCATGTGTCCACTTCATTAGGCCACCATGTGTCCACTTCATTAGGTCACCATGTGTCCACTTCATTAGGTCACCATGTGTCAACTTCATTAGGCCACCATGTGTCCACTTCATTAGGCCACCATGGTCCACTTCATAGGCTGGTCCACTCATTAGGTCACCATGTGTCCACTTCATAGGTCACCATGTGTCCACTTCACTAGGTCACCATGTGTCCACTTCATTGTCCACTTCATTAGGCATCACCAGGTCACCATGTCCAATTCATTAGGCACCAGTGTCCACTTCATTAGGTCACCATGTGTCCACTTCATAGGTCACCATGTGTCCACTTCATTAGGTCACCATGTGTCCACTTCATTAGGTCACCATGTGTCCACTTCATTAGGCCACCATGTGTCCACTTCATTAGGTCACCATGTGTCCACTTCATTAGGTCACCATGTGTCCACTTCATTAGGTCACCATGTGTCCACTTCATTAGGCCACCATGTGTCCACTTCATTAGGTCACCATGTGTCCACTTCATTAGGTCGCCATGTGTCCACTTCATTAGTCCACCATGTGTCCACTTCATTAGGCCACCATGGTGTCCACTTCATTAGGCCACCATGTATCCACTTCATTAGGTCACCATGTGTCCACTTCATTAGGCCACCATGTATCCACTTCATTAGGCCACCATGTGTCCACTTCATTAGGCCACCATGGTGTCCACTTCATTAGGCCACCATGTATCCACTTCATTAGGCCACCATGGTGTCCACTTCATTAGGCCACCATGTATCCACTTCATTAGGCCACCATGTGTCCACTTCATTAGGTTGCCATGTGTCCACTTCATTAGGTCACCATGTGTCCACTTCATTAGGCCACCATGTGTCCACTTCATTAGGCCACCATGTGTCCACTTCATTAGGTCACCATGTGTCCACTTCATTAGGTCACCATGTGTCCACTTCATTAGGCCACCATGTGTCCACTTCATTAGGTCACCATGTGTCCACTTCATTAGGCCACCATGTGTCCACTTCATTAGACCACCATGTGTCCACTTCATTAGGTCACCATGTGTCCACTTCATTAGGCCACCATGTGTCCACTTCATTGGGTCACCATGTGTCCACTTTATTGGGTCACCATGTGTCCACTTCATTAGGCCACATGTGTCCACTTCATTAAGTCGCCATGTGTCCACTTCATTAGGTCACCATGTGTCCACTTCATTAGGTCACCATGTGTCCACTTCATTAGGCCACCATGTGTCCACTTCATTAGGTCACCATGTGTCCACTTCATTAGGTCACCATGTGTCCACTTCATTAGGTCACCATGTGTCCACTTCATTAGGTCGCCATGTGTCCACTTCATTAGGTCGCCATGTGTCCACTTCATTAGGCCACCATGTGTCCACTTCATTAGGCCACCATGTGTCCACTTCATTAGGTCACTATGTGTCCACTTCATTAGGTCACCATGTGTCCACTTCATTAGGTCACCATGTGTCCACTTCATTAGGTCACCATGTGTCCACTTCATTAGGCCACCATGTGTCCACTTCATTAGGTCACCATGTGTCCACTTCATTAGGCCACCATGTGTCCACTTGATTAGGTCACCATGTGTCCACTTCATTAGGTCACCATGTGTCCACTTCATTAGGCCACCATGTGTCCACTTCATTGGGTCACCATGTGTCCACTTCATTAGGTCACCATGTGTCCACTTCATTAGGTCGCCATGTGTCCACTTCATTAGGTCACCATGTGTCCACTTCATTAGGTCACCATGGTGTTTATTTCATTTTATTTGTATGAATTTGACTAGATTTTGATTATTGGGGAATGGGATGATTGATGGTCTGATGCTCTCTAGCTTGCAGTAGTTGATGGAGGCCAGCCAGTGAGAATGGACCAAGTTTGGAATGTTGTGGTTGAGGCATGGCTGGGTCTGACCACCACAAGTACAACATATATGTTTGTGGTTGGCAAAACTTGTCACCACTGACCATAAGTTGGTGTAGAATGTGTAGGTGTTTGCAATGCAATCATGCTGGGCATTGAAATCTGTGTGATGTGTATCTTGTGCAATTATGTGGGAAATCATTGTTGCTGGGAGTTGTAGTCAATACAGTAGAATGTCAGTTATCTGAACGCGTTGGGACCAAGAGTTGTTCTGATAACTGAGCACCATAGAAAATGTATTATAAAACACTAATAAGGGGGTGTGGTCAAGCAATTCTTCATGTCTGCATGTGCTACTATTAGATTTTGGGTGTTTGGTTAACTGAAGTGTTCGGATAATTGAAGTTTGGATAACTGACATTCTACTGTACATGAGTGATGAGGTTCTCATGTGACGCAGTGACTAGAGGTAGTGCTAGAGTTCTCATGTGGCCAGTGACTAGAGGTAGTGATGGGGTTCTCATGTGACCAGTGACTAGAGGTAGTGATGGGGTTCTCATGTGATCAGTGACTAGAGGTAGTGATGGGGTTCTCATGTGATCAGTGACTAGAGGTAGTGATGGGGTTCTCATGACCAGTGACTAGAGGTAGTGATGGGGTTCTCATGTGACCAGTGACTAGAGGTAGTGATGGAGTTCTCATGTGACCAGTGACTAGAGGTAGTGATGGGGTTCTCATGTGATCAGTGACTAAAGGTAGTGATGGGGTTCTCATGTGACCAGTGACTAGAGGTAGTGATGGGGTTCTCATGTGACCAGTGACTAGAGGTAGTGCTGGAGTTCTCATGTGACCAGTGACTAGAGGTAGTGATGGGGTTCTCATGTGATCAGTGACTAGAGGTAGTGCTGGAGTTCTCATGTGACCAGTGACTAGAGGTAGTGATGGGGTTCTCATGTGATCAGTGACTAGAGGTAGTGATGGGGTTCTCATGTGACCAGTGACTAGAGGTAGTGATGGGGTTCTCATGTGATCAGTGACTAGAGGTAGTGATGGGGTTCTCATGTGACCAGTGACTAGAGGTAGTGATGGGGTTCTCATGTGACCAGTGACTAGAGGTAGTGCTGGAGTTCTCATGTGACCAGTGACTAGAGGTAGTGATGGGGTTCTCATGTGACCAGTGACTAGAGGTAGTGATGGAGTTCTCATGTGACCAGTGACTAGAGGTAGTGATGGGGTTCTCATGTGATCAGTGACTAGAGGTAGTGCTGGAGTTTCATGTGACCAGTGACTAGAGGTAGGATGGGGTTCTCATGTGACCAGTGACTAGGAGGTAGTGATGGGGTTCTCATGTGACCAGTGACTAGAGGTAGTGCTGGAGTTCTCATGTGACCAGTGACTAGAGGTCGTGATGGGGTTCTATGTGACCAGTGACTAGAGGTGAGTGTGATGGGGTTCATGTGATCAGTGATAGGGTAGTGATGGGGTTCTAGTGACCATGTGACAGAGGAGTGATGGGGTTCTCATGTGATCAGTGACTAGAGGTAGTGATGGGGTTCTCATGTGACCAGTGACTAGAGGTAGTGATGGGGTTCTCATGTGACCAGTGATAGAGGTAGTGATGGAGTTCTCATGTGACCAGTGACTAGAGGTAGTGATGGGGTTCTCATGTGACCAGTGACTAGAGGTAGTGATGGAGTTCTCATGTGACCAGTGACTAGAGGTAGTGATGGGGTTCTCATGTGATCAGTGACTAGAGGTAGTGATGGGGTTCTCATGTGACCAGTGACTAGAGGTAGTGATGAGGTTCTCATGTGACCAGTGACTAGAGATAGTGATGAGGTTCTCATGTGACCAGTGACTAGAGGTCGTCAGTCAATCTGTCAGTCAGTCAATCTGTCGTCAGTCAATCTGTCGTCAGTCAATCTGTCGTCTGTTAATCTGTCGTCAGTTAATTTGTCGTCAGTCTGTCATCAGTCAATCTGTCATCTGTCAATCTGTCGTCAGTCTGTCAATCTGTCGTCAGTCTGTCAATCTGTCGTCAGTTAATCTGTCGTCAGTCAATCTGTTGTCAGTCAATCTGTCGTCAGTCAATCTGTCGTCTGTTAATCTGTCGTCAGTCAATCTGTCGTCAGTCAATCTGTCGTCTGTTAATCTGTCGTCAGTCAATCTGTCGTCTGTTAATCTGTCGTCAGTCAATCTGTCGTCAGTCAATCTGTCATCATTCAATCTGTCGTCAGTCTGTCAATCTGTCGTCAGTTAATCTGTCGTCTGTTAATCTGTCGTCAGTCAATCTGTCGTCAGTTAATCTGTCGTCTGTTAATCTATCGTCAGTCAATCTGTCGTCATTTAATCTGTCGTCAGTCAATCTGTCGTCAGTCTGTCAATCTGTTGTCAGTCAATCTGTCGTCAGTTAATCTGTCGTCAGTTATCTGTCGTTAGTCAATCTGTCGTCAGTCAGTCAATCTGTCATCAGTCAATCTGTCGTCAGTCAGTCCCTCAATAATTCTGTCTGTCAGCCTGTCACTGCTGTGGTATTTTAATCAGAATACCACACATTTTTATTTTTCAGGATTTTTTTTTTTAGTTTTATTATACATTGTTGTTGTTGTTTATTATTATTAATTATTACTACTACTACTACTACTACCGCTGTTATTATTATTATTATTATGTAGGTAGTAATCCAAGTTGGCCTTCGCTTGTGATGGAGTCTAATTTACCGACGGATCTGGTCATCCGGGCTGCCGGGAATGTCATATGTCTACCATTTGAGTTTGTTTCCATGAGCTGTTCTCTGGGAGCCCTGGGGTTCTCTGCAGTCACTCTACTGTATACATCTTCTATGAGACTGAACTACTCACTAGCTGTACTAGTTGTCATTTCACTGGTTTCATTTCATTCACACTCATATGATCTAGTAGACTAGGTAACGTGACATGCTACAATTATTTAGAAAATCAATGTTTAAAATGGGTGTATGTTAGCAGTAAGCTTACTTGGTTCTGTTGTGGTGTGATTGAGGACCTGTTACTAAATTGATGTATATTATTATTTTTATTCAGTTTTGTTTATTAAATAAGTAAAAGGCAGCAATAGTGAACATGAGTATACTAACTTGGCAAGTGTAAAATCGGAGTAAAGAATATCAGAACCCGTTACACATCGAGGGAATGCTATTGAGACTATGGCCTCTACTTATAGATGCATTAGATTCAATTGCAAACATTCCATATCCTGAGATACATATACAAAAAGTCGTGCTGTAAGGTATATAATATACCATAGGTAGGAAGGCCATGCAGTTGCTATGCATTCAGTGTGGTGGCAGGATGTGCAGTGGGTGCTAACTACATAAACCTTATTTAATACATCACTGTACTAACTGCACAGCACATGGCAGTCTACGTTTATCAGTTGGTCAGTTGCACATCTCACTATATATTAATTTCATAGCTCCCATGACTTTCACATATATCTGACCCATTGCATCACTCACGACACTAATATTGCATGCATACATGTAGCATAGCCAGTGTAAGCATTGTTTAGAACAGCTAAGGAACAACAACACTGCTGTTGATTGCATGTCATTGATCAAAATCTGACTATACCAATACCTGTCCCCAGTAATGAGATTTATTCTGTTGCTATCAGCCTCCGTATCCCAGTTAAATGTCCATTTTGCAGCAGAATAATAAGCAGACAATACTAGGTTCAACACTACCAGCTGATCATATGACTTCCTTTATTTTTTCAATTCATATGCAATAATCACAATCCAACAAAAAAATAATCAACAGTAAAATAATCACAAAAAGAAAAAAGAAAAATGTAATGTTCGATAGACATGATGTACAAATGTCACTTGTACTTAGAGATAGTCTTCATTCATTTCTTGAAATCACTTCAATGTAATCGTTACAGCCTGACAAAAAGAGAAAACATTAATAAAATGCAACAAAAACATATATCCCAGTTACATACCTGTATGTAGCTCTTATGAACAAGACAGTGGTGCTTCACATGGCTGTGTTCAAACATCTAGCATAGTACGTCCTTCCAACACGTGCTCATAGTTCCTCAACTCCACCAATTAGTGTCCATCTAAGAACATGCACACACACATCCAAATACAAAAGTGCAAATGTTCTTGCTGCCGCTAGGCGGTCACACGCACTTGGCAGAGCCAGTATGCTTGTGCACTAAGCAGGCACTGTGAGCCATGCAAGCAAATCTCCTGGAGACAGGCTAGGAACTCGCAGGAGAATTGGCCTTTCCTCACAGCAAGTGGTGTGGCCACCCAAACCCACCTGGACCATAGCTGTTTCATGAGAAAGGCCTTGAATTTGCACCCCAGCAAATGCCAGGTACCCAATCACAGCTGGGTGGACTGGTGGGAGGCAGATGGAAAAACAGATGGAAAATTGCCAGAGTGGGGCTTGAACACGCACGCATGCACACACACACACACACACACAGGGGTCTGGTGGTACATAGTACACAATTCCAATTGTAATTAGTCCTTTACCAGGATGCTCCATAGTTAAAATCTAAGTGAACATAAGTGGCATACTTCTTTTCTACATAGTTGAGGTGCATAATTCATAATAGTTTGTCCTGTTTTCATCTGTATGACTTCATTCATTTGGCTAAATTGACTGTACAAAATCCCCCCCCCCCCCCCCCCCCCCCCCCCCACACACACACCTGTATAAATCACCTCGAGAGCCAAAGGAAAAAAACTCACCTAAAACTGTAAATGATGCTCCCCGGTGAGCGGTTTTCCTCAGATGTCTTATGAAAGCTTGCAGCGTTTCTTTATCCTCGTAGTGCAGCCACGCCCTTTTCTCCCCAGCAAGCAGCTCAGGTATATAATGAAGACCCTTTACCGATCATTGCCTGTCAATGCGTGGTATAAATTCTCCAGTTTTCGCGTATTTTGTGCGCGGTGGTGGTGTGAAGTGTAGGAGGCTCTGGGTTTGATACAGCTTAATAGACAATAACACTTTCTCATTTTACCTAATAGGCTATTAGCCACAACCAATATTAGTAACTTTTATTAATAAAGTCATTTCCTTTTTGTTTATTGAATTATGTAATTTTCAATGTTCTTCCACAATAAAATGATTAATAAAGTCATTTCCTTGTTTATTGAATTATGTAATTTTCAATTTCAACTTTAAATAAAGACTTGAGCTTGGACTTAAGTCCGATTTGAAATTGATGGGCTTGGGCTTGAGCTTAAGCTCTAAAAATCTATAAAGGTTTGAGCTTGGACTTAAGTTCTTAATTACAGAGCTTGACCCAACACTGGTCCAAAGTCAATTACCATTATGTTTTGTTGTTGTTTATTGTTTATTGTTGCTGTTTGTAGATCACTGCTGACATGAGTGATGATGAACAGTCTAATCATCCTGGCTGTATGAAGAATTCCTGAGCATCTTCATTCATTCATGAACAGTTAATTCTTCATCCTATCACATAGATACAATGTCACATCACGGACAACTATTTATTGCATTTGCTGATTACTGGAATAAATTTATACCCTAAAATATAAGGCTATAAAGTGAGTTAGCTAGTTTAAGGGAGTATCACAACACCCCATTGGTAGAGTATCAATAACACCATATTTGGTGCATTATGAGCTCTGATAGGGGTGTAGTAGAACACTTCGTCCTTGAACATGGACGTATCACAACACTCCATTTGGTAAAGGGTGTAAAGGGGTGTAACTGAACACTTCCTCTAGGTGAAATGGAAACACCCCATGAGGAGTAGTACAGCCAGTGTTACCTGGACACCTCAAAATGGGATTCCCATGCACCCCCTTTTTAACATGTAACTATTAATTTTTGCTGCAATTGTTCCTCTTTTTTGGTTGTTGTTGTGTTTGGCTATTGCTGATGCGTGGAATAAGGGGTTTAGGTAACTATATAATACATAAAAATTGTAGCTATTATGTTGTTTTAAAAATCTGTTGTAGCTAGTTTCTGTAGCTAATTTATTTCATCTTTTTTTTTCGTTTCATCTGTCATGTAGGTCTGTAAGACACTAAAGGAAAATTGGAACCTACAAAAGAAAAAAAAAATTGAAATTTTCTCTTGTACGGTCTAGTGTCTTTCGGCAAAACAGAGATGAAACGAAAAAAAGTAGCTGATGGTTATTTTAGTCAGGTACAAACTTCTTGCACATGCGGCTATTTGGTAAAAGGTCGTATAATCGACTAGAGTTCGGTGTGGTTTCTATGGGCTATCGCGGGCTTGGGTTCTGCGTTTCTATGCAAGAATTTCTGAATTTTTTGCTACCCTAGTAGCTGTATTGAATTGTTAATGAACTTAAATTCTCAGTATTGGAATTTCGCGAGAGCTCTTGTTTGGAATTGGTGTAAGACAGGTATGTTCTAATACCTGTATATAAATTTGCTAGAGTAGGTGAGCAGTAGTTGTATAACATGAAAAGAAAAACAGGGGAGGGGCTATTTTTATGCCACCAGTTATAACTGTCATATCAGTGGTATAGGAAGATGTTTCAGTATAGGGGGGCTCCAAGGTCATGCTTTGTGGTTTAAAAGAGTTCATGTGAGAAATCACCTCGATAAATTGAGCCCTAATAATATTATGGGGGGCTCAAACCCCCTCCCCCCCTCCCCCCTCACCCTTCCTATGCGACTGCATATGACAAAAGTCTCTGCATTTTGCCACAGCCATGAATATAACTTAAGGAAAATTTCACTCGGTATGCGAAAAATGTTTTATAATTGAAGTAATATATTTGTTCAGTCATTCTCTGCTAAAATAATAGCAAATTTTATCATTCTAACAGCCAATAATATTATGTCAATTATTTAAAACGTTGGGTTAAGTTTTAATTAACACAATATTGGTTGTATAGAAGCGTAGCCAGGGAGAGGGGAGGGAGGGGGGGCGGTTCTAGGGATTTGGTTGAACCACGCCTTTCACGACCCAGCTTCTGGTAAAGTATTCTCAAAGGTTTGTTAAAGAAACACAATTTTGGCTGCAAGATGCCCGGTTTAAAAAGAGTTATCAAGAGTAGAAATGAGTAGCTCAATTAGGGCTCATTGTTTGTGTGGAGACATAGGATAGTAGGAGAGGCTAGCCAGCATGCAACTAAATCAAGAAGGCTCAGCATCCTTTGAGTATATACTGACCCAATGAATGTTCAGTGAATATTAACAGACTTAAAAAAAAAAAGCTATTATTTTTACAGGTCAAATTTTATAATATCTTCATAATAAGGAACTAATACTGGAATAGTTGATTGTTGCAGCCCACTTGTAAATCCAAACGCAAGTGGCCACCTATAAAACTTGGGCTGAGCACCATTGATGAGACACATGGATCACTTAAAAAGGGATTGGAATGGTGAAGAAAATGGGCGCTTCACAAAAACATTGCTTTAAAAAAATTGCTCAACAAAACATGCATCGTCTACTATATTTGACTCGCATCGCACAATAGCTCGATCTTTCTCAAATTGAACCCACTATAAAAATCCTGGTTACGTCCCTGCTGTTAGAATGTGAAAATTTGCTATTAGTGTACTTGTTATCATGATTAACCACCATTCATGACCTATTAACTTTATTATTATGATTAATGCAAATTTGCCCATTTAGAATGGAGGAACAACTTGTGATGAATTGTGTGTGTGTGTGTTTTACTGGAATAACAAGCCTAATTGTGGCCAGCAAGCATAGCAAAACCAGACACTATAAGAGATGTACAAATGCAAGATGTTGAAACAGAAAGTTGAGTCCATTTTAAGGTTATAGAATTTTTGCGACAAATGACACATTTTTTGTGCTTCTGGTGCCCCATTGTTGTGACTCATCACTATTTTATACTATAGAGAATAATAATATATGAATCTCTATTTTACTTTTACACCTACAGAGAATAATAAGAACAGTGAGTGCTAGCTATAGGATGCATGTTTGGGTAACCTAACTTAGTTTTAAGAGTTATAAAGGACTGTTTTGGTGAAGTATATGGATAGTGAGTGCCTACAGTGGGTATTGTTCCTGAACATGTTCATATATTTAGAAGAATCTATTTTCTTCATGGAATTATTTTTCCTCCATAAAAACACTGGTATGTTTGAAATAAGTCACTTTTATTTTATTATCAGTTCCTACCTCCTGTTAAGTTCTTTCTGATGTAAATATCTGCCAATGCAGTTGCTGAGTCAGCTAAACTCCCCAATTCTGTTGATGTTATCATTGAACTCATGGAATGGCCAGATATTTGTGGTATCCAATTATTAACTTCTCTACCTTCAAAATAAAAAAAAAAAGAGAAAAAAAGATTCCTTTGTTGTTTGAGAGGTAAGAGCTTATATGGAATTGGGGAAGTGCAAGTACATAAACACCAAAAACATTACGCTGAAAACCTGTTATGTTTCACCTTCAAGACTTGTTGACTAAGTCAAGGCATGATTATGCTAGCAACTTGACTTAGAAAAATAAGAAGATGAAAACAGAGAAAAACCATTCTCCAATGATATATCGGTGTCAAGCTCATCATCTCATTGCTATGTGATGATGGAAGATACACTCTCACATAAAGGGACTTACGGATACTTTTAATAAATGCTTGTCCCACTGATCCTTTGTAAGAAATACGAGTAGCTACTTAAAAACCACATAGATTATCAATTCACACTGCTAGACCATGGCAAAAATATGTCCTTTTGGAAAACTGTAAGATATTCATTCGAGAATGCATTGGAGATGACAACCAACGTTCTTGTCGGACTCACATGGGATGTGCAATTTTATCACCTGATTTGAATAGGTCCCACTGGCATAGAGTTCTTTACACTCCATCATGGGTTCAGTTGCAGTTCTGGCCCACAATTCGTACAAAGTCTGAAACCTATTATAATACTGGAAGGTTTAATAATTTTTAAAGCTTGTCAATTCCGCCAGACCCACAATGATACACTCTACTGCAGCAGTATTTCACTACTGATGTGAAATGACAGTTCAATTCAAGGAAGTTTTGAAATTTTGTCCGTCTAGATGACTAACACAAAACTAAAGATTGGGAACTTAACTTTTCTGTTGCTGCAGCTGAACGTGGAAGGTGTGTGCTTGTGTCTCATAACATATGAATGGGTGGCCACGATTGTAATATTAACGTACATTTTCTGGTTTCATTGAATGTTGAACTATAAGTACCATTGTATTAGGTCTTAAAAAAGCAGCATTTGAATCTTCTACTCCTAGGCATCATTGCAAAGAAGTATGTATGTTACATTTTATTTTGTTTTTGTAGCTATATACTCAGATGATAGTCCTGACCGTAGGCTTACATTTCTTTCTTCAGTGCAACTTCTATCCCTAACAAACATTTTTTTTAACTCTAAATTATTAGTTTTTTGTGTTTGTTGCTTGGATAGATCCTTTCCATAGCTGGCAATATAATCATTGGAATGTGGCTAATTAGTAGAACGAAAGTATGTGATGTGATGTACAGTGCACTCTAGATACAGGCGATTGAAATCAAAATGAGTCATTATCAAGAGGATCCTCGGGTGACAGGTTCGAATTCATGTGGAAAATTGAGTACTGCCTGCATTCAAATTATTCACTATAATGAGCTTGATTATCAAAACAGATTGCAAGCTGTCTCTTAAAAAAACCACTGGTCAATAAAAGAACATAACTTTTGCGCTACTGAACAAATCATACTCGTTTATTTTTCACTTTACTTTGTCGTTCATAAGCAAATCTCATGAGGTGTAACAAAGATTGCGATGGTAGATGGAGCAGTTGGCAATTGGGTGGTTTTTAACACGATGCCTTTTAAGTGTTATTGTTTGGTATAACAATCCACACCCCTCCCCCAACAACTTTCCCACACCTTATCAAATTTTCAGAATAGGGCCTTACTATTCCAACTGAGACATTATAGTGGTCCTATGCCACTTCACGTGACAAGGTACTTAAAGCCTTGACTGCAGGAGACTATGTAGCTAATTTGTATAGTGCTGGTCCTTCTCCTTCATTGATAAAAATTCAAGTGTAATGAGTATGAGAATATCACACTTTTTTTTACAAGTATTTTCACTATTAATCCTCAGTGCTTTAATGTGACTATGTCTCTTATTCATGCCCACCTTTACTGATCCATGACTGCATATTGTTGTTGACAGTATTTAAGAACCTAGTTCAAATGCTCCATGAACCCAAAGATATGGGCCATTGGCTGACAGAATTGTGTTTCACAAACTAACCCACAGTATATGATCAATAATTTGGAAATACTTAATATTATTTAGTTAAGATATGACAACATTGTTAAAAGAGTCTAATGTATGGGTCTCAGAAAATATGTATAAAACATTAAACCAGTACGAGATATGACAGAGAGTTTGTGCTGATCAGGATTATAAGATAGTGCATTTACCAGTAGACTTAGCGAAAGGATTGTCCTTCTTTGGCACTCCAGTCACAAGAGGGTCTGGCTCAGACAAAGTATAATCTTTCAGCCTGCATTACAAATAAAGAACAACAATTAGTCAAATGATGTGACAAGTACGAATTAGTTGAGAAATAGCAACAACCACAACAAAACAAAAACAACACCGAACATAAATAAACAACCCTTGCAATCTAAGGCAATTTGAGGCTTATCCACAATGAAATTAATATTGAGACAGAAAATATGCTGATCCAAATGTAATCGTACAAGTGCATTACTTAGTGATAGCTAATAGTGAAAGTGTTGAAGTTGCTGTCTCTTGTCACTTCTATTAACAAACTGAATTAGGCATGAACCCTTTTGACGCCGTAACCACATAATATGCAGGCGAGAACAGGTCCATGTTCTCCGAATTAAAATAAAAAATCTATTTTAGATTAAGCCGTCATTTCTTTTTTTATACGTAAAGTAGGCATTGTACTTCCTTTTTAAAAATATTGAACCCGTACGGGCAGGTTAAGTATTTTTTTTAATTGTCTGAAAACTGAGATCGATAAAAAAAAAAAATTGACCGAAAATTTTCGGGACACCGAGCGCCCAAATGTTTTGTTGCCTACAGACTTCAATCACTCAGAATAGAAAATATGAAGCCTATAGAGAGTCCCTCAGCATTTTGGAAGAATATGGACAAAGTTTTTCCTACCGGACATCAAGATCAATCGATTGGGCTAGTTCCTCAGAGTCTCCTCGAAACTTGCTGTAAGATGGACTGGTTCTGGTTACTTTTCAGGCTATAGAAGCTTATTTTGCTTGTTACAAGGCTATAGCTACCTACGTTATATGCCTGGCTGTTTGTTTGTGAATTTTTGTGGTTGCTTTGCGGTATAAATTCAAAAATCAAATTCTAATTCTAAAAGACGCCCGAAGTGTAGAAGAAAGTCGGAGTGGAAAAGGTTAAAGGAACTTCAGCTTGTAGTAAGAAAATAGTTAAACTTTTTTTAAAGTTCTCTGGTTATTGTCTCAGATTTGCTACCATTGCAGAATTGCTACCCATTTTATTTTGAAGATTACAAAATCACTATAACAGCTGCAGGAGTGGTTGCTATAACATTAAAACCCTTTACCAAATAAAGCATAGCCTATTAAATTACAAGTTGCTGTCAAGTACTGTTTGTAATTCAACATATTATTTCAGTACCAAAGAATTAGCCAACTAAATCAGCTAAGCTACTGTAACAGCAATGTTATTGTGTATAAATACTCTAACACAAGTTTGTGTGCAACTTGAGTGTTATAGTGACATTTTTAAGAATTTTAAACTAATGGGCACACCACTGATTGTTTATTAAACCAGACTAACTCTTCTTATGCAGGTGCCCAAACATATACCATAGTTGCTGTGGTAATAACCCTGGATTAAATTTTTTTATTTCCATGTATTATTTCCCTTCGAAATTGCCCGCGGCAAAAAATAAAATAAAAATAAAAATAAAAAATAAAATAAAAATTGTATTATAAATTGCCACTCATTGTATTTCATAGTTCTAGATTCAATACAAGAATGGTGAGTATAAAAATTTGAGAGTTGAGCGTAAATATGAGCACCTACGTAAGTATGTAATGTTTGTCTTAGAATACAAAATAGACATTCTGTGTCACAAATAAATTCCTCTCAAAAAAAAAAAAAAAAATATTGAGTAGTGTAGTACACTCAGCACTTGTACCCAACAAGTTTTGTAAATTCTGATGTTGCACATACCCAATAGCATCTTTGATGTGCCAGAATATAAAGCAGTAAACATCCACTAATCCAATACACAGTTCGCTTTTTTTTATGCATTCCAAAAGCTACTTAACTGGTTCTTCATTCTGCAGCCAATTGAGCAAAGGGTTCGCACAAAAGTGGTGGTATTTCCTGCTAGGTAATACCACACCAGTGTCTCTTTAAGAGTGCTAATCAAGTTATCTATAGGGCGAAATAATTAAAATAAACAACCAAAGGTGAATCCTCAACGCTACTACACCAGCTTACTATGAACAAAAAATTATTTCTCAGATCAAAAGAATAATTTATTTGGCATACATATTCCTAATCAGGTGTCAATATAGCTTGTGCGAGGTATATGTAAATACTGTCTCTTAAGTGAAGCTAAACACGCTGGGATACTCATCGGTAGCTTCAACATGAAATTACAATTCCAGCATTCAGTCAAATTACTCAGCAAAGCAAAGAACTACCGCAGGCAGCAAGAAATTACTTGCTCACATGATTACAATGTGATCATAAGGAGTGCAAAAGCTAGTGCCTACGCAGACCTGACAGCTTCCTAGTTTTCTCAAAAATCGGCCTGAAATTAAAAAAAGTAGAACAACAAAAAATTGTCGTTTTGTAAAACGGTTAATTGTCATCAAATTCTTAGCATGACAGTAAGACAAATGGACAGACAGACAGATGGACAGGATGACTACTATAACCCTCTGGTTAATATTAAAGCAAGTTAAATATCCCATATAATTTAAGCACACCTTGTCTAGAAAAAAATGCTAGCTTTATAATATCCACCAGAAATACACCATTACATGCTCTGTGTTCGTTCCACACTTCTGAAATATACTCATCTTCTATTGTGAAACTCTATACTTAGCTTATAACTGCAAAAAATTAGTCCGAGCACAAAACTGGTAAAGTATCATCACATAACAAGTATCATCACATAACAAGTAGCATCACATAACAAGTAGCTCAATCACTTTTTTTTTTCCAACTTTACTGCAATGTTGATTAGACGTTGCAACTTTAAAGACGACTTTTCAGCATTTATTCACATGCACATGCATGTATGTGTGTGCACCCAAACAGAATGCTTCACATGAGTCAATCTAAAGTGTCTACTTGTACTGAACGCAACAAAAAATTGGGAATATGTACCAGCGACTTGACAAAAAAAAGTTTAATACAATAAACAATTGTGACTTCAGAACATTATAAATATGCAACTATGCAAGCACTTCAATTCAGAGGGCATTACCAAAGCAACTCAACCAACTTTCAAAAACAAATCAAGACTTGAATCCAACCAAGGTAATAACAAATTTAGGTCAGGGGACCAGGGCATTCAGTCTTTGTATCAGCACCTTCTACCACTCTAATATAGCTAACTGTTCTTTCCCCTTCATGTTCTCTATGGTGTTAACAGCTTCTCAACCAGTTATTGTTGTACATTTGGCATAGGTTTGTTAATGACTGCACTTACTCACCACCCACACACACACATACACACACCACATGCACACATACACATACATATACCCAATTATCTTCACTCTGTCTGTGAATGGGCTGAAGCAGTTCTCATGTCAATACCAAATGGGAGAGATACAGTATGTACACAGCAATGTCTTACTTTACTGGCTACAAAATACCACTAACCTAAATTGTCACCAGCTAGTATTATCAGAAGCATGACAGCTACAGAGACCGAATTTGACAAGAATGGCTTTGTGAGTACAATAATGCTCAGGCATTTCCAAAATTCTGGCACTATAAGGTACTAAACTCAAATTATGGCATGCCCTTATCTCGCCGTCTTCAAAATTAATTGATATGACCGACCAACAGAGAAATTCTACTGTAACCAACATGTGTGTACACCGAGTACTGACAATAACAATGACAACAACAGCATTTCTCCTCCCAATTTCTGAACTTGGTGGCCACACACAGTTCAGTCCCAATTATGTATGCACATTACAAGAGAAGGATATGATTGTTGAGATAACTTAAATGTTAACTCTACTTGGAACAGAAATACCACAATTTTTTAAAAACACAACCACACACTTGTTCAACCCACCTTTGGAATTTCTGTTGCCATTAAACTATGTAGGCATGCATATGCAGTGCACAGTGTACACAGGCAGCAGATGCTCAGTCTCCTAACTCCACGTACTCTATCATCATTTTTCTTCAATTGAGTGCTTCTCACTCAGAATGCTTTTATAAAGCGTATACAAATCAAAACAAATTCCAGCATGTTGACATTAATGAAATGAAGCCGTAATTTACCTACTTTAAAGTGTCTAAAGACATCACCAATATCCTATCACAACAAAACTCCAAAAACATATTCTAGTCAATTTTTCCATTTTAAAGAAGATAACCCAGTCATAGTAGATGATGGCCTCACACCCAGTTCAGACAACAGCGTATATCTACAAGCTAGACAATGTCTTCCATCACATACTTGCTTAGATAGTGGCAATTCATACGGCCTACATGGTGCAACAGCCAAGCATGCCTGAAGTGCTTCTCTGCTGAATGATACTTTATTTTAAGTACAAGGGAAGGATAAGCAGAAAACATAGTGCTAAACTTCTGAGAATAGCTTGGATTCTACTGTCCTTATAGCAATATCAACTAAACTGCCCGTAGTCGAGTCCAATGAATTATCTCCAATCGACTATGACCAATGATATGAGCTCCATTAAATTCAGCTTGGTCGTTTGATACCACAAACATTAAACAGATTTTGATGTTTACACGATATAGGATTCTTGTGCACACACACACACACACACACTCCGTTGCACAACATTAAAAAACCAAGCGAGAAAAACAAAACAGTACACATACAAATTATATATCTACACTCACGTTTGATCTCTTGACCCAAAAACCACCTGATATGACTGCTACTACCAAGAGTTGTGCACGTTGCAAGGACTAAACAATCTCTTCCTAACACATTCTGTGTATCCACTTCTCACATACACACGCAGATACAAACACATCAAATAGTCCTCATCATAGCCTGGCCAGAAAACTACAAATAGGACTCAGTAGTCTCCCTTGCATTACACTATACTTAGTGAGTTGGAAAAACACTCACTATGTATGTCATTGTTCGCAATACAATGACATCCTCGCTCATTCTCACCTTCTCCTTCCCAACAATACCTTACTTACAATAAAGGCTGGTTACAACAACAGGTGGCATGACGTGTGGGTCTACAACAGGTGGCATGACGTGTGGGTCTACCTGGCAAAGTACCCGATAGCACATGTGCATTGGATGGGAGTCCAATGTGTGAGAGAAAGGACATGTGTGCATGTAGCTACACATGGACGAGTAACTCTGCAGGCAGGTAGTTCCTCAATCAAAGACTTCCTCACATAATCAAGTCACACATCATTACCACTTGAAGGTAAGTAAACATCACTTCCCAGCCTGGGAACACCAGGTTCACAACCATGTCAACAACACTCTGCACTACAGACTATGCCAACGCTATTTCACACTTATCTGCAATACCAATTCCCAAAATCTGTGAAGATCTTGGACAAACCTTTGATCATTCGTTTGAACCCAAATGGCCTCCTTTAAGCAAACTTTAATTTCTGGGAGTAAGAGTTCGGATATGTTTAGACTATCACATAATGGTTAGCTTTTCACTCATTTCAAGTTTTTGTTTTTCAAGTATCATTACACAAACTAAAGTATATATCATATGGGCTTATCATTTCACTTTCCTAGGAAGCTTAATAGTATCACAAAATATATGGATGGCGCCATGCCAAAAAAAAATGTTTCTAGTTCACCAAGACTCATGAGAAAACATCAAAGTTGCTTCCTGTATAGAAATATAAATTACAAGCCTCACTACACCCATCACCACAGGGACAGAGGAACTAAGAGAAAGGGACAATTTCAGAGTGAAATCACTATATAAAGTATAGGCATGTAGAATTTTGCCATCCCACCTCATGCATATTGTCAACACAAGCTTACTCATTTGCCGAGTCTGAAACCATTGTTCTGTCAATTCCAACCTCTCTCTGAAGTTGTTGGTTAATGGATGTTAGCCGCTCACTCTCAGACATTCTAAACAAAGACAGAAATAATTAATGCATAAAATAGCATGCTAAAAATTAAGTTGCTACTATTATGACCAAAATCACTAGAAATAATACACTAAACAAAATGTGGTTTCTAATGCTAACAGTAACACACCAATGTATATTTTCACACTTCGACCAATTGCCCCTTTAAAGTTGTTTTTTTTTAGTTGAGCTACAAATTTCGATGCTCAGGAAAAACTAAGAGATCACGAAAACTTATAAGATAAGGAGATAATTTATACTAGTCTTAGCATACCTTACTTTACTTTAGCTTTCAAGCTCCGATCAGAAAACAAATTAATAACTTACTTTACTTTAGAGTGGCTTAGGTACTATCTGTTCTACTACACGTCCTGCTCCCAGTCGGCAAGAGTAACTCGTCCAAACAACGACGCTCTCTCAATTGATTCAATCAAGAATTTGTAGGATGGGTGTGGAAGTGGTGAGCCTGTAGTAATGAGGGCGGGGTTATAGCCGTTATTCATCACCGCACACTCTATTATACCGCATCGCGCAATCTATAGAGTGTCCTTCTCAATCCCGTATACGCCTCCGCCTCCATATAGTGGCACGTGATCTAATGACGTTGATGAGAATATTTTTACGGTTGGTCTGTTCGGTTCGAATCGTTCCGGTCCGTGGAGGCGAGTTGTGGCTCTCTCTTTTTTTTCTTTTTCTTTCTCTCTTATTGTCTGCGACAAAGTTAAAAAGTTGAGAGCATAGATATCACTGTAACTGAAAGTTACACCAAACTTAAAGCATGGACGGCAATTACGGCAACGTCCCTCCACCATCATTTTCTCCACCTCGCGGTGGTGGATTGGTTAACTACCCAGATGAAAATCAAGGCAATGACCAGCCTTACTACAACAGTAGAGAAGGTGATTTTGGGGCTAGTCCGATAGTAGCGACTAACAAACTAAACATATTGTCGTTGAATTACTTCGGGTTGGTGCGCTATAAATAGGGATTTACACTACAGATACGTTGAAGACGTCTTGTGGTCCTTTGAAGCTTTTCTATGCAGAAATGAATTAATTATTTCTTATTCTTGCATTAATAGTGTGAGGGTTATAACCTTGAATGTTGTGGATATCCTATGTGGGAAAGAGTCGGGCTGGTTAAGCCGGCTGCATGCAGGTCTTGAGTGCATGCATGCCACATGAAGTGTGCCCCTATGTTTGAGGGTTTCCTGTGTGCTACAACTGTTGGGGTTTCCCAAGGCCCATGCCTCCAGCCATACCAATCACATCCATAGGACGGAGATTGTTAGTTTTTTTTTTGTAAACATTATTATTTAGACCCTCCTCTCGAACTAGAAGCCCAGAGGGCAAGGGGAAAGATGATATGTTGTTTAGATGACTTATATAGTATTCTCAGCTGCATACCCACTGGTGTCTCAACTAACAAGTTCAGCATGTGAGCTGACACTGAACTCTGTACTTCAATCACTGCTTGACTCCTTCCACTAGCTAACTCATTAAACTCTATTGTAAACAGGATGTGTCTTAATAACATGAGCTTTTAGACGTAATCTTTTTATTTTATTTTTTTAATTGGCAGGACCTAATGAAGTGAGAGAAGGCGGATATCATGAGAGGAGGAAGAGGAGACATCGTTCAAGGTCTAGAGAAAGGAGGAGAAGCAGGTCTCGAGGGCGTGACAGGAGGCGGAGTAGGTCACGGGAACGAAAAAAACGAAGTAGATCTCGAGAGAGAAGAAGAAGCAAAGATAGAGGCAAGAGGAGCAGGTCCAGAGGCAGAAAGCGAAAGTATGTGGGTGTAAACTATTGCCTATATTTTCATTCCCCATGAATAATGAAGCACTAGGGTGCTAATCACTAAGTTTAGCTGCACTATAATACTTCATGCACAGTTTCCAAGTTAAATAGAACATTACTTAGCAGTGCCATCAACCAGGATATCAATTGATCACATTTGTACTGGAGGTTTATGAATTGATACATTTTGCAAAAGATTTTGTTGGCTTTGGGCATGTGTACCTATAACATACTATATTATTAGACTACATTGAAATTTATTCAAGTAAAAGAAGGCTGAGAAAGAAATTGTTGAGATATAGTATACTTTGAAGATCTGAGTGTGGAACAAATTGTCAACAAGAAGTTGATAGCACATATACTATTCCATTTTCGTCTTGTTCTTTTTATCAGGTCGCAAGAGAATGAGCCAGGAGGAGCAGCAGAGGCTTTTGCTAGGCGTGAAGAAGAGAGAGCCAGGGAGCGTAAAAATCACAAGTCCAAGCGTAGGAAGCCATCTGCTTCATGGGATATTGCTCCTCGTGGGTTTGAGCACATCTCTCCTCTTCAGTATAAAGCCATGCAAGGTATTGTGAGTTCCTGTGTTTTAAGCCAATTGAAACTTTTTGATATTATGCATGAAGTATAAGCAGTTCTAATTTTGTCCATAATTACACGCATCTTAGTGTATCTACCATACATGTTTTATATAGTTATGTAGCACAGCTTTTTTTTTTTTTTACAGGTAACCTTCAGGAATTGATTTGTTTTTACTACTCAAATACTATTTGAATGCTACTACAATAATTGAATTGTTGTATTCCTGGTGTTTTGTAATCAATAGCTGTGTATCCTAGAGCCACTAAAAGACAACACTACATCTTTTCAGTGTGCCCTTAAGGGTGGCCGCACATAGCAACGCGCACTGCCTGTAGATCCGGACATTAATTTATTCCCCGCCAATACCCCACCATTTGATAATACGCGAGCAGAAACTATCGCGCAGTAGTAGCAGAAGTATACTTTGCGAAGTTGTAGGTGTTTTAGTTTAGCTTCTTGTTGTCTCATATCCGTTTACAGCAACTCTCCATACGTCGTCTGAGCTCACGCAGCAAGGTGCACCAGGCTGCCTCTCCTCCTGTAGCCGTTCTCTGGACTCTGCGCACCTGAACTCAAGCGGATGGATATACCAGGCTCGATTTCTGCGGAGCGAAGACTTCCCAAGCTTCGCAGATCTAATACCTTCACCTATGGCTATCTCCAATAAACTGCTCTATCTTCTGACTCTCTTATTATTGTTGTATTGATGTTTGTTTACTCTTGATATATGCGGGCTCTTTTTAGAACCAATACAAACTAATTGAAAAAAAAATTGCTCGCGTACTCGTAAGTACGAGATATGGGGGTGGGGCTATTTCTTAAGAATTCGAGTGGAATTAAAGTTCCAAATTTTGTAACAGTTTTTCTTGGAATCTAATAACAAAAATTTTATACACGGGTAAACCAAACTGCACCACGTTGAGAATTTTTCAATATCTTATAAATAGAAAAAATGCGAATATATCATGAAGTAATATTGAAATGGATAAGAACTCTCTGTCTTGCAGTAGAGTATCGGCTCGGCTAGTAGTGCACCAAATTGCGGAGCTCCAACTTACCGCACCGCTCCAAAAAATTGCTACAAAGTTTTATAACCAGGCCCCGATATTTCCTCCAGATTAGCTCTAAAATTAGTGAGCGGCTCCTTCGGCAGGTACTGTGTCCTTGTGTTATAGTAGAGAAGCCCCTGTAAGTATACAATAGTAGTAATCGTGCATAGCAACCATCAACAAAAAATTGCGTAGGCGGTGTGCGGCCACCCTTAATAGGCATATCCACAACTATCATGCCACTAAAAGGCGAATATATTTTTATTTCAGAGTGCTGCAAATGATAACATTTGGAGTTTTTAGAAAACTAGAGATAAGACACTATAGAATTCATAAAAGGGTATACTCGAGTGTGAATGCAAAGACAATAATTTTTATCTGAACTTGTAACTATCTAATGATAAACTCGTTACTCTCTGATGAGACTTGTTTGGTTTTTATATTATTCATTTTTTATATAATTTTTTAAAGAAGTACTTATTTGAAATGTACAAGCAGGCAGTCTCACTCACTGATTTTGCAGAAGCACAGCGCTAATTACATATTTTGTTTAATTTTCTACAGCTGCTGGTCAAGTCCCCACTATGGGAGTTCCTCCACCAGCGATAGGACAGGCAACAACCTCTGTAGCCCTTCCCCCAATCCCCCAGCCTGCGGCAAGCCAGATGACCAGGCAGGCCAGGAGACTGTATGTTGGCAACATACCATTTGGCATCTCTGAGGAAGCTATGTGCAAGTTCTTCAATGAGAAGATGGTGGAGTCTAACCTTTGCTCTGCTCCTGGCAACCCAGCCTTGTGTGTCCAGATCAATATGGACAAAAATTTTGCCTTCTGCGAGGTTAGCTCATTTGTATTTCTTTTTTCTTTTTTTATTTCTTTTTTTATTTATTTATTTATTTATTTTCTTTTTTTTTTTTTTTTTTTTTTTTTTTTTTTTTTTTTTTTTTTTTTTTTTTTTTTTTTTTTTTTTTTTTTTTTTTTTTTTTTTTTTTTTTTAATTTATTTTTTTTCTTTTTTCTTTTTATTTATTTATTTTTTTTGAATTGTGATTAAATATGTATAGTATACATACATCTTCCATCTTCTCTGTGTTCATATGTTTAGTTTCGATCAGTGGAAGAGACCACAAGTGCAATGGCTTTTGATGGAATTAACTTCCAAAGCCAATCTTTGAAAATTCGCAGGCCGAAGGATTATGCTCCCTTACCTGGAGCTACAGGAGAAGGAGGTGAGTTAGTGATTACATACAATGTGGGGGTGTACAGACATGAAGTGTGGTCATGTTAGATGAAAGCCTCATTCGAATTTTTTGCTAGTTTTGTAGGAGCATATTGTTTCATGTTGTTTACATTGCAGCTTTCTATGGAAGACCGTTTTTATGCAATTGAGAAGACTAGACAGTAGGAGTAACCTTATTGTGAAACAAAGACAGGGGTTTAGCATCGATTGGCAACACATCACTACGTTTTGTGTATCCACGGATACCAGGATTTTTTTTTTTTTTTTTTTTTAATCCTTTTTTACTAGCTCTGCTGAAACCTTACGTCTTCTTTTGAATACTTGGCCACACTTTATGTCTAGGTTATTGTGTTTGTTCATGCATGTTTTGTCTGCAATAGGCTCTCACATTCCTGGTGTCATTTCTACAGTTGTATCCGATGGCCCCCACAAGATATTCTGTGGAGGCTTGCCAACATACCTAACTGATGACCAGGTATGTGATATATATGTGTGTGGGTGTGTTTGTGCATTAGAGTTAAATTCATTTTGAGGATATTTGTAGTAATTGTATTATTTTCCAGCATTGTAGTGGATGTGTACAAAGTGATTTTTAGAAGAATTTTTTTTTTATATTCATGCTGGCTGTTGTATTGACTTCTTTTGCCTGACAATACATTTTATTTACATTTTATTTAATGTATATAATTTTTGTTGTTGTTGTTTTTTGTTGTTGTTTTTTGTTGTTGTTGTTGTTGTTTTTTTGTTGTTGTTTTTTTTGTTATGGATGCATGCACAAATATAAACCTTATTAGAAAAAGAACTAATATTTTTATTGAGAATTGGTGTAATCTCTGTTTCTCTCGTGGTTATTTCTTTCCTCCCGGCAGGGACAGGTTAAATGCGCCCTTACCTCCGCTCCAACATGTGCATCGTCTCCTCGGTCATTCCAACTCATGCACACACACATAATTTCTTTGCAGCTTTTTAGGTTCCCAAGAAAAAGTCGTTCATCCTGTGGAGGAGAACATACCACACATGCACACACTAAATGCTGCCACAGACATTTGTACATTTGCATGTCTTTATTTTCTAGCAACACGGTTTTCCGCAGGGGGAATGTTTTTTTAGGTGGATTATTTTAGGTTGTTCATTGAATGGTCCAATACTGTGTCCAGCAGTGAGATCTGCTTACATAATCCATACATGTGAGTCGTTCCATTGTGCTGTCTCGTTTGTTTTGTTTGTTTGTTTGTTTTTTGGTTAGTTAATTAATTGAAACCGGTCTAGCAATGTGTGTCAGTAATTGATTTAGTCTAATGTTTAAATTGTTGGTTTTAAGGCACTCTTGCAATACAGTATATAAACAGGATTTTTTTTTTTTTTGCCTGCATTTGCTAAAAAAGAAATAGGGCATACACAGAATACTGGATATTCAAACTGCAGTATTGCAGTTTAGTATTCAATTAAGATTTGTTGTGGTACAGGTTAAAGAGTTGCTATCTTCTTTTGGTGAGTTACGAGCCTTCAATTTGGTTAAAGACACAGGGACCACTTTCTCCAAGGGCTACTGTTTCTTCGAGTATGTCAACCATGAAGTAACAGACGTAGTAAGTGACTATTACCTTGAATTTTTTTTTTTTACATTATTGTTATTGTTGTCGTTGTTACCGTTGCTATGTTACTTGCAGTGAATTTTAGAATTCAGTTTATTTAATTTTTTAATTATATGTTGTTATTGCTGTTGTTTGCTGTTGTCATAATTGCTGTTGTTACTGCTAATGTGGTTATTGCTGTTGTTATTACCGTTGTTATTGCTGCTGTTGTAATAGCTGTTGTTGTAATTTATGAAGTAATTAAGGCTTGAAGTTGTGTGATTAGGCTATATCAGGTTTGAGTGGCATGCAATTGGGAGACAAGAAGTTAGTGGTGCAGAGAGCCAGTGTTGGGGCCAAGAACTCTCTGATTGACCAGGCCATGGGCATCATACCTTCAGTGCCAGCAGGCATGGGTGCACCCACTCTGCCTATTAACATCCCTGGACTCATTGTACAGCCCACCAGTCAGAATGTCTCTGAGATCCTCTGCCTTATGAATATGGTCACAACAGAAGAGCTGGAGGATGATGAGGAGTTTGAAAGTGAGTGAGTAGAGTAGAGATGGTTGTGTTAATGGAGATAGGTCTGAGAAGACAGACATTGATTTGACATTTTAGTTATGTTCTTTCGTGGTGAAATATTGTGTATTTGTTTTCATTCGTTTAATGGTTGTGTGCAGGCATCTATGAGGATGTGCGAGATGAGTGTACCAGATATGGCAATGTGGCGAGTCTGGAGATTCCGAGACCACTGGGCAATCTTCCTGTGCCGGGTGTGGGGAAGGTAAGGGGTGTTTTGGATGTTATCCTTAATATTATAATTGTTATTATTGCAGATATTTGTAGAGTTTGCTACCAGGGATGATGCTGTCAAAGCTAATAGTGCTCTGGCAGGTAGGAAGTTTGCCAATCGGGTAGTGGTCACTTCCTATTTCTCACCAACGAAGTACAGGCAGAAGAACTTTACAGCAGACTAATGTCAATCAGACCAAAATATCTGAGCACACACACACACACACACACAAAAGCTACTTATTGAATTCATTTGTAATGATATCTTTACGTGTTATTTTTATTGACTGCCAAAATAAAGAGCGCTCAGTTGCGGTGTAGGTATTGGTCGTTAAATGTTGTCATAGTGACCGAAATAGTATACTACGCCCAAGGGCATGGCAGCTAAAAGAGAGACTAAGGTAGTACCTTCCATCAAAGATGACAAGGTCACTGGGAGTGGACCAGGGATTGTGCCGGTCCATGGGAGCAAGTCGCGAGGAAGGCATGCCACACACCACCACGCTGACAAACCGATTCGATACAAGACTTTCTTGCACAACGCTATAGGTGATGTCTTAAAGGCGCGGGGTTGGGTGGAAGTAAAGGACGATACTGACTGGGACTTCTACTGGTGCGACATTAGCTGGATGAGGGAACACTTTGATCATGTATATTTGGAAGAGCACCAAAAAATATGTCACTTTCGCAATCACTACGAGCTTTCCCGCAAGAACCTGATGGCAAAGAATCTGAAGAGATTGAAGAAAAGCTTGGAGAAAGAATCTAAGTTAGAAGCAGCAAAATGTGACTTTTTCCCCACCACATATGAGCTTCCGTCTGAATATCATATATTTGTTGAAGAATTTAAACGTTCTCCTGGTACTATATGGATTATGAAACCTGCTGGGAAAGCTCAAGGAAGAGGAATATTTCTGTTTAGAAAATTAAAAGACATCAATGATTGGAAAAAGGAAGACTTTTTTAGGAGAGATGAAGATAAGAATGACAAGGAGCCACCTGAAACGTATGTCGTGCAGCGGTATATAGAAAAACCATACTTAATTGGGGGAAAGAAGTTTGACATTCGTGTGTATGTATTGGTTACATCTTATGCCCCTATGAAAGTATGGCTATATCGAAGTGGTTTTGCACGATTTTCTAACACCAGATTCTCATTAGATTCCATTAGTGATACATTTGTTCACTTGACAAATGTGGCTATTCAAAAAACGGCACCCGATTACGATCCTGAAAAGGGATGCAAGTGGTCCTTACAGGAATTTCGCCTGTTCCTTACAGCCAAGCACAGTCCTGAAGTAGTAAAGCGCCTCTTTCTGCAGATAGATGAAATTTTTATCAAGAGTCTGCAAAGTGTTCAACGCATAATTATTAATGACAAACATTGCTTTGAGCTGTATGGCTTTGATATTATGTTTGATTCCAGTCTAAAGCCATGGATTATTGAAGTGAATGCTTCTCCTAGTCTGACTGCTAGTAGTCCCACTGACTATGAGCTCAAAGTGGGTCTTCTGGAAGATATGCTGCACATAATTGACATGGAAGGGAGGCTTACTGGTACGGAGAAAAGAGTTGGGGGGTTTGACTTAATCTGGAATGATGGACCAGTGTCATCTGATGAACTGGCACTGAAGTGCGGTCAACCCCTGACCTACTCCACGAACAGCTTCTTGGGATGTGTCAATGACCGAGTAGAGCAACTTAAAGATTTATTTAAACTGAACCCAGCATTGAAATAACATTCAACGGAACTTTTCTTGCCACATTCAATGATACATGATGTAAAACTTAAAACAAAGGAATGAAGTTGATTAATTGGTTTGGCATTATAAAATTAATGGTAGTGCTCCTATTGTCATTGAGCCATGTTGCAAAAAAAAAAATAAAATTTGCTTATGCAATTCTTTTTTCCATAATTGGACATTTTATTATTTGATAGTAATCCTTCAGTATATACCTACTGTAGTAAACCCTAGGCTTTCATAAAATTGAATTGCATTTAGAGATGACAATAATCTAATTGCCTTTCTACCTTTCACTTTATTCATCTCTCCAGTTCTTTAAAAAAAAAAAAAAAATCATTGTTCAAATTCCTTAGAATACACATACAATTTACAGAGCTGATTAATCTGCAGTGTCCGAAAATTCTGCTTTGTCTCAGCCACATGTCCAAAAGCTACTATATCTCCAGTGCTTTTGTTTTCAACAACCACAAAATCGTCCGTTTTTCGTTCATAGCTTTAGCATATTTATCTGACGATGGAGTGTCTAACTACGAACTTCAGAATAGTAAGGAGAACAAATATTTTTGATAGAAACTCAGAATATTCTGCCAATCTGTTCCTTCAGTGTTACGCAACGAAAACTTGTGCTCCGTCGCCCCCGCAGATCCTCCCACCTTAACGTGCAGAAAGCCTGTCCTCGCCAGTAAAAACATTGGGTAAAGGGTATTTTTGGTTGAACCCCGGTAAAAACTGAAAGGTGGGGGATTTGAACTACTAGGTAAAACCATGGCCTCTGGGCCTAATATCACTACTTTTCTCAAGGATACTCTGCATCCCTGCCATCTTTTTTCATCAATACCTGATCAGTGCATGCTGGAGGACTGTTGTGTTGGAATTGATGAAGCTGGCAGGGGACCAGTGCTGGGTGAGGAGTGTATGTGGGTATGTGCATGCGTGTGTACGCATGTGAGTGTGTGTGGGTATGTGCATGCGTGTGTACGCATGTGAGTGTGTGCATATGTGTGTGTACATGTGTGAGTATGTGTATGTACGCATATTATGAGTATGTGTATGTATGTGTATGCATGCGAGTGTGTGCGCATGTGTGAGTAGGTGTGCATGTGAGTGTGTGTATGCGTGTGTGTACGCATGTGAGTGTGTGTATGCATGTTAGTGTATGCATGTGAGTGTGTGCGTGTGTATGCATGTGAGTGTGTGCGCATGTATGAATAGGTGCGTGTATGTGTGCGCGTGCGCATGAGTGAATGGGAGGGTATACGTGCGTGCATGCGTGTGTTTGACTTTCTGGGAGTGGCTTCCAACTTTTTATGGTAGTATTTCACTAAATAATGTTGCATCAAGATGTTTATGTATCAATTGTTACCATTAGGGCCAATGGTTTATGGCATTGCATTTTGCCCCTTGTCTCGAACAGAAGAAGTCAGGCAACTGGGAGTAGCAGGTAATGAATACCTCAAGTTCACGATGGTTACTTGCATAAGTATAAGTACATTGGTCTTGTACTTAACTACCAATTGAAGTATTATGTGATTGGTTCTGGGAAAACTGAGCTAAACGTGGTAGGCAATTCGTATTCCTTTTGGAAGTGATGTAAGAAAGGAGAATTCTTATTAATTTTTTGTTTTCCCATTTTGCTCTTTCCATTTTTAGAGTAAAAATGGAGGCCCCTGATATCCTAATGGAGCTAGTGAGCTGTTAGCACTTGTAGCTGCTTGTGATGCTGAATTAAGTAATATGCATTATGAGAATAGCTAAGAAGTACTTTAAAGTACATACTTCAAGAGCATGTAGGAGTATTGGTAGAAATGGGAAGTGCTAAAAAATAGTACAAGTATTTTACTTAATTTATCAAAAGTATTTGAGTATTTCATGAGTACTATAGGAACTGAATTTAAGTGTGCTTAAGCACAAGTACCAAAGTACTTCGCCATATATGAAGCAATTCATGCGATAATAATTTTTGTGGTAGTTGGAATGACTATATATTTCAAGCAATTCAATGGATAATTTGTTCATGACTGAAATTGCTTAATGGTTACTCGCATATCATTAAATTAATTCAAGAATGGAACAATGTGAGACAAATCATTATTTCTTCTTCTCTTGTTGTATTCTTGTATTCTCTACCTCATGCTTCGCCAGACTCTAAAGTCCTGTCTGAAGATCAGCGCGACTCTCTGTTTAGTATGATAGAGTCGCACCAAGACCTTGTAGGCTGGAGGACAGACATCCTCTCTCCCAACTTCATTTCTAACTCCATGCTTCGGATGTAAGTGTCAGCTATGATGAGCAGTCCACCACACTGGATGTGGGTAGTAAAACGGGTGTGTGCCTCAGAGAATGACTGCATGTGTATAATTTATTGTAGTTCCAAGTACAATTTGAATGCCTTGTCGCATGATTCTGCCATTGGACTTATCCGCAAACTCCTTGAAGATGGTGTCAAAGTAAAGGAGGTTAGTATCCTAATAGATAATTGTCTTGCGATTAGTGTTGATCCAGTGAGCTGGGTATACATATACAAGTACTATTTAACTAATTTTTTTTATGGTGCTTATATTAATTTATATCATGATGCACCTCCTTATGATTTGGCCAAGCCACTGAGAGTGCTTGTGGGTTATGCAATTTTCTTGGACCAGTCGCATACAGTACATGATAATCTTAAAATGAGAGCATACTTTCTGGTTTTCTCAAGGAAGAGTTGACAGATAGAAATGTCAAGAATGGAATGATGTATTGGAAAAGATAACGATAGCCATGTCCGTGTAATATGTGCATGTGCCAGAAGGAGAGATAAAGAAGCTGAAGATTGGCCAACGTGATAATTTTTGAAATGATACGAAGGAGATGTACATGTAAATTGTGACCCATCATGACAATGTCAACTTTACAAGCATTGTGGGATGTCACACCAGCGAAACATGTATAATGTATCCGTATACGTATTATTCATGTTTGATGCAAAGTATATAATGCTGTTCACGTGTGCTAGTTTGTTTACTTTGTAATATTTACTTTGTAAGCATTCCTATGGGGCACAGTTATTGGACACAGTTTAGTACGAGGGCTGCAGATTCAGTATTGCAAGC
>WLWD01003977.1_pt1 | contig 41645 bp, 21 predicted proteins | sample 6712731 | NCBI WGS metagenome assembly WLWD01 (sample SAMN12718690, study PRJNA576275) | sponge metagenome | isolation source: marine sponge | host: Mycale hentscheli | place: New Zealand: South Island, Marlborough, Capsize Point | collected 2014-11-01
ATAGCACAGCTTTATATCTAGTCCAGAAGCTAAAAAATTGAGTCTTCCAACAAATCATATTGGCCATTGAAAGTACGATTATTATCGAAATATATGAATCGACGTGATAACTAGCTAGATATTTTTTTAAAATTTCCCTTGTTTTTATAGTCTCAGAAAACTGTTGTCTTTTTTATACATTGATCACACGCATTTACTTAAAATGAAACTGAAACTAACATAAAGTCGATAACGCGTGGCTTTCCACAGTGGAAAAAACTGTTGAGTGGTTTGCTATTCTCAGTAATGTCCCGATTTGAAATAGAAAGTATTCATGATATACACAATAGGTAGACAACAAAAGCGAGGGATCTACTGCCCACATAACCTGGAGGGCCTCGGCGGCTGTACCGTCCTCAGGCCTCAAGTGTAGCGCACGGGGGCACCCTTTGAGGCAGCCGCTAACTATTATTTAGAACATAGCTGACCCCCTTTTGTATTGTGAAGTTGGCATTCTATCCAGCATAAGTGCTTTGCACCAGGATTACTAAATGCCAGAAGGAAAGAAATCTCGGGGATTACCGCCTGTCTAACCCTCCGGGCAGTATGCCCTTGCTACGCTCTGAGATCCTAAATGCGACAGTCCTTGATCTGTGCAGCACCTAACTAGTCCTAGCAACTGTTTCTAACAACCCCAGCTGTAGTGAAGGGCATCACCTGACGAATTTTGAACATAGCGACCGTTCCTAATAGCACAATTGGAGGGACTCTACATATATAAGTCCTGCGGTGAAGGTGAGGGCACTACTTATAGAATCCCTCCTTGAAGGACCTAAGGGATTTAAGGTCCCTCTGTCACAATACATAAACTGCACTAGCTATGCAGTGTTAAATGTTATAGGAAGATTTACATTATGTAAACATTACAAGCATTCCCTTACTGAAATTTATTTTAAATGTAACACTATCTGTATTAATACTGAATATGATTGTGATTCTATCACATATAATTATGTCATTGTATACTTTGACCATTTCTACGTATTTTTAATATTGTTAAATGTAGCTAAATAATTATAAATCTCCTCGATGTAGCGAAGACTGATACTGACTGAGGTCACTTAGCTACTCAAATTTGTCTGAATGTAATTTTATCTTTCAACTCTACAATTTGGACATCCTATTTGAGACACAAAATAATGTGTAAGTCATAATCCAAACTTGAAACTAACGAGTTCACCTTTACTTGACAAATGTGCCAAAATTTCTTGCTAAAATTATACATAATTTTGATTTTGTAAAATGACAAACCACAAGCCAGCTACTTACATTCAAGGAAGATGATATCAATGGACTGCATCTGGTCTTAGCATTTCATAATTTAACTAATTCAATTTTAATTGTATGTCATTACCTGATAAAAATAATCGGATATTATTCAAAGTACTGTTTAATTCAAGTACTCCTGAGTGAGTATGGTGGCATTATTCACTCCCTCCAAAATGAAACTCTATAATATAGAAGAAAGCGATAAAAATGCTGACAACTGATTATAAGGTATACGCCATCCAATAGTCTGGCAATGTCTCAGATTGTGAGAGATCCTATCGCTGTGTAGATAGAGGGTAGAAATAATGAGTTATGTACGCTATTAGTGAACGCTACGTAGTAGTAGGCATGAACACCTATTCGCATTTTTAGGAAAAAACCCTTTACCAGTCTAGTTAGGGACTAGCGTGAGGCAAAATACTTTACCCAACTGAAGTCTAGCCTGCGACACTAAGTTTTAGTACCTGGGGTTGCTTAAAGTACGCCATAGCAGGTGGTATCTAGCTAGCATTTTTAAGAGGTGGCTCTGTTTGAAATAGATAGCTAATAGCAAAACAATAAATAATGCAGGAGGGACTGAAGGAAAATGCACTTATATTTCATGATATAACGTCACACCAACTAAGCTAAGACAAGTTTACCAATACAGTTAAATCTGCATAGTGTGTGTGTCCACCTGTGCCCCCCCCCCATTTTATCACTCCTGTAATGTGACTGTCCAGAAGTAAAATGAATGAACTGCTAATGAACCATGAAAATATGAAACAGAGAAAAATGTAAGCAACAACAACTAAACTCCACAATTAATGTAATAGTAAAACTCTAGAATCGGCACATGGTAAAATAAGTGCGTCCATTATAGTCGGGCGTAGTAGATCCTTTACCTTCTATTACTGGGGAAGGAAAGGTTTGAGGACGCTACTAAATATGTTGGAGCCACCCGATTCAAGGCGGCGGTCAATTAAAATATCTGAGGACAACTTGGCCAAGGAGAAAAGAGGTGGTTTTTAACACAATGGATACTGAAAGACTTGCAATAGAAGGTTATAATTGCTGGAGGAGATGTTTTTGCCATACTTACTATTGCTATTTGATTACCTCCACCAACTCTAGGAGTCACAAAAATCAATTGTGATTGTTTTTCCTCAACTCAATGACGTAGTGGAGGATTAGGCGTTTATTTTTTGTATTAGCAATACTAGCAGGCTAATCTAGCTAGCTTGATGAACATCCACAATTTTGTTTGGTCCTGCAGTAAGCTGTAACATCTGTCAAAGTTAAAATACAGCCTAAATATTTAGGTACGTGCCGGTAGCTCCACGTATGATAAAACCTAAATTGCACGTGGTTTATAAGATCCAAGAAAGCTGGGGTGTCAATGAACTTGTGGCAGCAATTTTCGTATTCCTCCAGAACAGATTTAGTATGTCCACGTCCTAAGTCCAAGTCCCCAGACCCTAGTTACTCAAGTAGTTGGGAAGGAAAAGAACATAACAACAATACAATTTGTACTTCTTGCGTAAAGTGCAATTGTGCGTGGGTGGCTATAAAATTTGCGTACAAATATTTTAGCCTGTCTCACCGCTGCACTTACCTATATGAGCTCCGAGCTGAAAGGTGCCAAATGACTGATTCAGTCAATTTACCTTTCCAGCTGAATTCTCAGACTAGGGGATTGTAGTCTCGCGGGCCAGACCCTTTACCCAATCGTAAGAGAAAGAAAGGGGTCAAGTTCACGTATGCGTTTGGTCTTGCACTGTCAGCACAAGTGTAACCACTGCGGTAATATAGCTTTGATTACGCGGTAATCATGGTTCAGGGTGATTTTAGCGCGCTGAAATTACTGTCGACATGGATGAACTGCAGCGGTGGCTGAGAGTGCTCGAGTATTCGGACTTACACTGAAGGAGAAACAGTTGGAAGCAATCGGGATACATTACCAACAGGCTATGGAAAGTCCGTTGCAAGACGTTTCTGGCATAAGCAGCAATTCATTCCTACAGTTCCATAGAAACCAAGCTAAATTTGCGCGCGAACGTCTCTGTTTATATAGTGAGGTCACTGTCACTTAAAACCAATTACCGGTCCGAGAAATTCCAGGACCAGCGAGACCAAACGCATACGTGAACTTGACCAGACCCTTTCTTTCTCTTCATATTGGGTAAAGGGTCTGGCCCGCGAGACTAAGGGGATTGGGCTACGCCAGACTATGACCATTAGAAGACCGCAGTCATTAGAAGACCGCCATCTTTAGAAATCGTGATCATTAGAAGACTCCGATGAGTGACAACAAACAACCAAAAATAAAATGGTCAATAAAAAAAGGTTCATTCTGAAAAAAAGAGGGGCTGGTATGACACTACTGTGACCTAAACTGGCGGAGCCGACCCTTTACCTTCTTTGTTGGTGGGCGGGACCAACAAAGAAGGTAAAGGGTCGGCTCCGCCAGACTAACTGTGACCCTCACCACCCTCAATCTGCCACTACTAGTATAGCTAAATTGATTCCTAATTATATGTTTAGCTAGTAATGAATTGTGCAAGCTGGTGTGTGTGTGTGTGTGTGTAAAAGTAAAACTATGGCCAATATGAACTCATATTATCTAAGTTCATAGTCAATCTTTCCTTCTGTTTTGTTTTTTTTTCTTTTTCTTTTTTTTTTTGTTTTCTTTTTCTCGCCTTTGCATGATACGAAAGTGAGGCCTACAGAGCCATTCATATTTGAATACATGGAAATGTAATAAGTTTGAGATAATAATTTTACACATAGTTATAGCGTGCACAACATGTATACTTAATAGAAATAAAATCTTCATAACATAATTTAGATGTACTTCTCTTCAATGTTTTCTAATTTATCCACTCCAATTTGTGGCAATAGGTTATGTTGTGCTATAGACTGCAGTACATGAGGTGGAATGTGTCTGGAAGCTTTCTCTATGAGTTTAGCAGATGGCACCCACGGAGTAGCTAATTGAACCTCTGGAGACGCCATTGTAGAAGTAGCCTTCCTTTGAAATGTTACTGAAGACAGAGAAAATAAAGTGTGTATAACACTCAAAGCTACAAATACATAACTTAATAAAAATATAATATCATTGCTACTTAAATAGTTTATGATCTCTTATTAGTCTCTATTAGCAAAAATTACTGAAATTACTGAATAGTATCCTAATATAATATATTTTTATCCTTATTCATCAATCACTCAATAGCTATATCAGAAATACCACACAGCCAATAAAAATCATAGGTTGAAAATGCTGCATTTAATAATTATCGTAGACAACTCAACTAATAAACAAATTTATACGAGCAACATGAAGAGGTTAATTGTAGTACTAGTATAAAGAGTCATGTCCATGTCCCCATATATTGAGAACTGTGTTGTTTAGTTCACTGTAGATAAATAAAAATGTAATGATAAGCCTTTTTCATTTATAATAGAATAAAAGCAGCTAGTTTTTAAGTTGAACTTTAACTATTGGAACATGACACTGACTATTCCACAATAGTGCTATCTATACAAAAATAAAGAAGTGAAGCAAGAACAGCTACTAACAAAAAATATATGTAACTGACAAACAGTAGCTAGTTATAAAACACTGAATACTATATTACTTAGCTAATATACCAAACAAGCAGCCTTGTGTGGCTAGGCCTTAGATTGTCACTAACTAAAGACTAAGCAGATAATTTAACCAACATTTTAAAAATTACAAATAAAACTAATATTCAAATTGGTATGATTAAACAACCAACTAAAACTGTCAACTTCAATGTCACACTATTTCTAGATTGGGCTAAATCAGGGTGTTACTTTCTGGGCCACAAGTAAGACCATCACCCTCTCTACGACAAGTCTGGTATATCATGTGTGATATTATCAGCATGATGAGAGTCAATTGGAATATAAATTTATGCTACTGCAATGCCAGTTAACCTGAAAATTGTCAAAAAATGATAAAATTTGTACATATAGCTAGTCCTGAAATTTTTTTTGTTTATTAACCTCTTTATAGCTAACAAATGTTAGGTAGCTATTTCACACGCTACTAGTTGTGTGTGTGTTCATTATACGGAGATGTTTATTACAGTGGCATCCATTCGATTCTACTGTACTCTAGTATGCTAAAACAAGACTGTAGTTGTGGTTCAATAAAAACAGAAATAAAACAAAGTATATTACTTTAGAATAATAGCTAATTATAATTTTAACCACATAAAATTATTGTATTTTTACCATTTGAGCTAAGGACATCAAATTCAGTATTAGGCAGCTATTTGGCAAAAATTAAATGTACAAAGCCACTATCTAGTAACACTCAAGAAAGCTAAACTGGCGATTAACACTACAACTTAGATAGATTGAAACTTTTTCACCTAAAGGGGTCTAGAAAAAAGCAAAGGAAAAATGTGAAAAAATCTTAGTTGTCGCCGGGGATTTGAACCCAGGGCCACCAGCTTTAGCCACCGGTGCTCTAACCACTGAGCGACAACCCCTCCACTTCCAAGACTCTCACATTTTCCCTTTATACTGTTGAGTAGCCACTTGCTGCAGTCTCGAGAGTTGTCGTAGCTCAGTGGTTAGAGCACCGGTGGCTAAAGCTGGTGGCCCTGGGTTCGAATCCCCGGCGACAACTAAGATTTTTTCACATTATTCCTTTGCTTTTTTTCCAGACCCCTTTAGGTGAGAAAGTTTCAATCTAGTTTTTATGAAGGGTCAGCACTTGATAACTAGATAGAGGTTGGTCATTACTGATATGGCAGATTTCATTTGAAACTCAAAGTTGGAACGACAAACTTAGAATTTTTCTAATATAATATAGTTAGCTACTTACAATGGATGTGTTACTTATGTTGGATGACCTAGTTCTCAAAATTGGTAAATTACCTTTTATAGAAGTACTCCTGCTCGTCCCTCCACAATTGCTTGCCGTCACACTCACAGCGTACATGACATCCTTTTCCAAATTCCGAATGAAAATTTCTGTCTCAGATAGCATGTATTCCTTCTTAGGAGAGATAAAACTGGACACTGTAACGGTGTAGCTATTCACCTGTTGCTCTGGATTTAGTGGTGGTTTCCATAAAAACTGAACGTCCACTGACTTGTCATCACGGGACGAATCTGAATACTTTTCTTCATATTTTAGTTCTGTTGGCGGTTCAGGGGCCACTAGATAACATCAGGTAGTATTAACCCATTAGCTATCATAATTTATTAGAACAATATTAGTTCCACTTACTTTTATATAATAATGTCAAGATTTTACTGCGCTGGAAGTTGACACCACAGTACAAGGTAATTGGAAGAGTGCGTAAGGGAACTGATACATTTAAAAAGGATGCCACTGAAGATACTGACTTTGTCATGACTTGTGAAGCTTCAATTCCTCTGTATATCTGTACTGGACCTGGTTTACTCTCATTGGTGAAAGACACACTAATAGGTGCTCCTTTGTAGCCTATCATCACAAACCATCCCAGGAGGTTGGATTGTACTTCACATTTAATAATGAATGGGTGAATCTGTTCTCCTGGATATCGAGGAGGACAAAACTCCCGTACACCTGCTGGTACAAGCTCTATGTCTACACTATATACCATCTCCAGGGTCTGCAATGCTGAGATATTTCAACAGAAATATGATAATGAAATTACATTTGTGGATAAGAATAGTTAGTTACTTTACCATAGAATATTGTAACGATACTCTTTGCAAAGCAGCCTCCCATTCTTTTCGTAATAAATTCTGGAATCCTTGAACTCTCACGCTTTCTACACGATACCTGTACGCTTATCGTTTATAGGTAAAGGGTTACACAAGCACTTATATTGCTCCTGTTAGTGATGCTCTGGGTGTCGCAGCTCTCAATTGTTGAGCAAGTGACGCTTTAATATGATCTCAATCTCTCAGCCCTATCTCGTTCAAATTAATACATTCATCCCTAAAAATAAAGCTAGCAAAAGTCCCATCCCCAGATTTGGTCACAGGTAGGAAGTTTTACTGTTTAGCACTCAAACCTTACCTAACACATGCTCTAGCCAAGAACAATGTTTTTGGGTAATACTTTTGAGGTTAGATTAGAATCTTTTCTTTTCAAGTCGGAAAAAGTTGCTACGTTGGTATTGAAGCTGGTTTTACACAAAATTATGTAGGAAAAACAGTAGGCCATTTACGTACATGAGCTGTCAAAACCAACAGGTAGCCTGCTAAAGCGGTAAGAATGACTAATTATATAAATCATACTAAGAGCCATTACTCAGACTAGGGACAGATCTATTTGCAATGATAAAGATTTAGCTTGCTCGACATTTCTGCAAAGTAGACTGAGGTAAGTAGAAAATAACAGGCGAGGCCTCTAAAGAAACTAACGTCACGTTACACCTGTTACACCTATTAGGGTCTCGTAGGAAGCTGTGGCATTCCCAACGCTGTAAGTACTTAGGGCTTGAGGAAACCTAACCGATTTACATAACGATAGTTTTAATTTGGATTCCCTTTCAATAAAAAAAAAACAACATCTGCCATCAGCTGCGTTATCAAGTCGAGAGTCACGCACTACTGGTGGGCGATACCGAGTAGTTGGTATCGATACTTCGATACTTCCAGAGGAGAGTGTCCGGTATCGATACCAGACTGCATGGTATCGAACAGACTTCGATACCAAATATTACTATTAGCCCTGCCCAGATAGAATATCGACCTTTACCGACATCTCATTGTGGCCAACATTAACACTTGGTAAAGGTGGTTAATTTAATGTGGTTAATTTAATGTAGTTAATTTAATGTGGTTAATTTAATGTGGTTAATTTAATATGGTTAATCTCTAGCGGTTCCTTCCAGAGCTGAATAGAAATAAATAATCAAAATAGCGAATTTTTTCATCGGTAATGTAATACTCTTCCAAATCATTTTTTTGACAATATTCATCTAAAATAATTTAATTAATTAGTGCGCATGCGTGGCTCCACCGTCTCCCCACCATACCCCCCTCCCTGGACGGTGTAGCCTGAACTTTTTGTATATTTATTGTCTTTTTCCTTTTTCTTTTCATATTTCATTTTGCAATATTTGCACGCATGCGTGGAAAAAAAAAAAAAAAAAAAAAAAATAGGTATCGCCGCCGATACCAGGTTCGAAAGTACTAGGTATCGATATCGAAAACATAAATCCGGTATCGCCCACCACTATCATGCACACGAAACACTTTACCAACCGCTTAGCCTTAGGTAAAGGGTCTTAAAGTGGTGACGAAAGTTACTATGGCAACAAAGGCCTTGGACCAGATTTAACTCCCAGTGCAGTCCAAGAAAAACATGGAGGTAAATATATTTAAAGCTGCAAGTATTTTTTTTTTTTTTTATGATGCAGCAGTACAGGGCTAGGGCTAGGGCTAGGACTTTGAAGACGTTTCATTTAAAATAGTCATTTTAGTAGCTGGGAGCTTGTTGTTAATTAAACCAGCCCTTATGTACTTTTCTGCTGCAGCAGTAATTAAGTGTATGATTATTTCTTTGAAATGATTGGATGTTGTTTTGTCATTTGTTGTTGTTGTTGTTGCTGTTGTTTTTCAGTCACAAAAGTTGTTATGGCATTATTGATCCATTACCAGATATAAAACTGCTGGTTTTAGCTGCTGAGAGCTTGTTTTAATTAGGTACTACTAACACTTCCACTAATAAAAATGGCCATATCTAAATAAATCTACTGAATGATGCATTGTTTAAGATGTTGTTTGTTGTTGTTTTGCGTGTTTTGGTTCATAAGACAATTAAATAGCTAAGTAGCACTATAAGAGAGTCATTTCTTAGTAATATCTTCCATTTTTAATAGTCTCGCTGCCAGTTTAACATAGTGGTCCTTGCTGGTCAATTTAATAGGTAAAGGGTGAGACTACAGGCAATATTGTGTAATCATTAATATTTCAACCTGTAATTCTCGAAAGGATTGGGACATCAGCGCTGTAGCTATTTGCTGATAGGCTGAATGTTTCATGTCAGTTTTTAATAGATTACGCCAACTTTTATAAACAAAATTATCTGTTAACAGATAATTTTTAACAGATAATTTTGTTTATAAAGTTGGCATAATCTATTCAAAACTGACATGAAACATTTTATAACATGTATATATATATGTTATAGTTATAAACCAAAATTGAGGTTTGTATGCGATTTATAAACTCCGAGACACGAGGGCGCAGCCCGAGTGGCGAGGATTTATAAATCGAAATACAAACCTAATGATTTTGGTTTATAACTATTTTATAGCCCAAACATAAACAACAAGCAAAGTATAGCTTTAGCTATCTTAGTAATTGTATTAAAGTACCCAAACTCTTCATTATTCCATTTTGCTTTGATGTGCCTTCTATCATAATTATGGTTGCTAAGAACTAGATCAGACTTTTCCCCGCTAATACATTTTCTTACGAGCATACCAGACTGTATCCGATTTATAGTTCTTAACGACAAGCGCGGTCGCTCGGGTAACGGGCTATAAATATATATTATAACATGTATAGAATTATATAATATTTAAATATGTCACCAATAGCTATTCTTTAAAAACCAGCTTGGTGTTATACCCAAGAGAGTATAATTAGCAGTAATTATTTGATTTTCCATAGAGCCTGATTTTTTTTATCACAACATATCCCACTCCACCGGGTAAAAGTTAAGATGAAATCCCACTCACAAAAGCCTCAGGAACAAGCTCTCAAGCAAGTGTGCCAATTTCAACATTGGTGGTGATGTAAGCGCAACGGTGAGCCGCCCCTCAGCTTTGCAGCAAAGTTTGTTTGTTTTTTGTCAAAGCCTTAACAATAGGTCCACTGACGTATTGGGAGGGGGGGGGGGGGGGGGTAAGGTGCCTTTCTCACCAGTAGTTTATATATTGCTATTGCATTTACTAGAACTTAGCATGTGGTTAATTAAAAGTAGTAGCTATGAGAAACAGGGGCAGGTCAATAAACACATAATAAGTTAAATCAAATTTCAAGCAACCAATCATGTTTGAGATAGATACTTTATCATGAAAAGCTAATTTAGTGACTAAATTAATTACTAAGAGATAGGAGGAGTCAAAGAAGTGAACAATGAACAAGATATAAGACTTGCCTATCTTTTTCACTGTTTATGCATGAAAATAACTTTCACCATGTTGCTCGATGGTGGTGGTAAAGGGTGTGGTAACACAATTAGGTTTTCTTTGTTTTTGTTGTTGTTTTTCTTTGTCCTTTTTTGTTGTTATTGAATATTAAATTGTGCAAGTGTTTATAGCTATTAAGGGTGCCTGCACATAGCAACGCGCACCGCCTGTAGATCCGGACATTAATTTATTCCCCGCCAATACCCCACCATTGGATAATACGCGAGCAGAAACAATCGCGCAGTAGTAACAGAAGTATACTTTGCGAAGTTGTGGTGTTTTAGTTTAGCTTCTTGTTGTCTCATATTCGTTTACAGCAACTCTCCATACGTCGTCTGAGCTCGCGCAGCAAGTTGCACCAGGCTGCCTCTCCACCAGTAGCCGTTCTCCGGACTATGCGCACCTGAGCTCAAGTGGATGGATCCACCAGGCTCGATTTCTGCGGAGCGAAGACTTCCCAAGCTGGCAAATGTAATAACTTCACCTTTGGCTATCTCCAATAAACTGCTCTCATTTCAGACTCTCTCTTGTTATTGTTGTATTGATGTTTGTTTACTCTTGATATAGGCGGGCTCTTTTTAGAAACAATACAAACTAATTGAAAAAAAATTGCTCGCGTACTCATAGTACGAGATATGGGGGTGGGGCTATTTCTTAAGAATTGCGAGTGGAATTAAAGTTCAAATTTTGGGTCAGTTTTTCTTGGAATCTAATAATGAGAACGACACAAAAATTTTATACACGGGTAAACCAAAAAAAAATGAACTGCACTACAGCGAGAATTTTTCAATATCTTATAAATAGAAAAAATTGCGAATATATCATAAAGTAATATTGAAATGGATAAGAACTCTCTGTCTTGCAGTAGAGTATCGGCTCGGCTAGTAGTGCACCAAATTGCGGAGCTCCAACTTACCGCACCGCTCCAAAAAAGTGTCCCAAAGTTTTATAACCAGGCCGCGATATTTCTTCCAGATTCGCTCTAAAATTAGTGAGCGGCTCCTTCGGCAGGTACTTTGTCCTTGTGTTGTAGTGGAGAAGCCCCTGTAAGTATACAAATAGTAGTAATCGTGCATAGCAACCATCAACAAAAAATTGCGTAGGCGGTGTGCGGGCACCCTTAAGTGTTAATTATGAAGATTATGACATATTACTTGTGATGTTAAAAGCATGAAACAACAATAGTTCTTTCTGCTAAAAAAAACAACACAACACAAAGGATGAACCAAAAGGGAAATTATAGTTATTGTGAAATAACTTGAAGTAATTCCTATTGTTTTTTTAGTTATATCACAGGAAGGTAGATAAACATATATCACAATCCAATATTACTATAGATAGAAATGCCTACCATCACAATCCAATATTACTATAGGTAGAAATGCCTACCATCACAATCCAATATTACTATAGGTAGAAATGCCTACCATCACAAACACCTACCCTCACACCCACACACACACACACTCCATCACAAACACCCACACACACATTCCATCACAAACGCTGGCACGCACACTCCAATTGTTTCATCCTTTGACTTTTGTTTTAATGGCAGAATGTGGTGGGAAGGAAAAGAACACAACATTTTAATAAGAATGGTCCAGATGATAGATACAGATTTTGGGTGACATGAAAATAAATAAGGTGCAGAGAGTGTGTGCAAGTCACGATAAGACTACAACGTTGCTCTTCAGTTGGTCAGTACTAGAAAACTCATTGTTCGTCACATACTTTCCTTCACGAGATCGTTGCCGAAAATACGAGATAATCAGTGCATAAGACACCACAGTTAAGAAGAGTGTGATGCTAAATAGCACTGCCAGGACTATGATGGAAATCAGATAAGGATTACAGCTCACACCTGCAAGAAAGAGGGGGAGAGATGGGGAAAAAAATTGGTTAAGGAAGTACTCCCAAAATTTACAAAAGGAAGTGCAACAAGGTCAATCAGCAGAGACACTAACTATTACTGCCAAGCATGCTTCATGCTGTAGTATTTAAGTTCACACGATATCTTTTTTTGTAAGTCATACTTGAGCATTAGAAGGCATAAATAATTCATTTGGACTACATGTTATTTGTTACTTGCCTTTGCCACTCTCAGTTAGCTAGAGAGATCAATTGCTTGAACATTATATTTTGACATAAATTAAATTCCTTCATATTTGTGAGCTGCTCCGCGAAAACCAGACATTTCCCTCTAACCTTTGTCTAGCTCTCTGCCAAGTTTCATTTTCTAAAGCGATCGTTTTCTTGGTAAGTGAGCATGTCAAAAATGGGAACTCTAAAGTTAGCCATTCTCCGCGAATTTCCAATTGGAATGTCACGAACAATAAACATTTTGAAGTTACTGACTTCAAACGCGTGGAAGTTTAAAACACTTAAGTGCACGCTGGCTCAAATAGCTTATTTTAAAGCAGAAAGTATGATTTTTCTGAAAATGCCTGAATCTCAAGTTTGAATTTTTTAGGGAAACACCTGGTTTTTGCAGAGCCCCTCACATTTCGCTTCAGTTCAAATCTTGAATCAACCAATTTGAACTTAACATATTAAACCGATGAAATTCAACAACTGCACAAAAGTTATGTGGAAAATAGGACACAGGTGGGCATTACCTCTATATTGATGCTTTACCAAGTCAATTATGAATCATCAAAAATATTATTCATTGAATTCACTAAAGTGCCCATTGTTCATATGCAATACTCTTTATGAAAATATTCAACGAATACATTGCAGACTTGAGTCTCCAGAAAGCTATGCCATAAATTTGCTTAACGAAACAAAACTGTATTCATTTCCACCATCTGGAGTTCAGAATGGGCATTGGAAACTTCAGTGGTGATTGGACCGGAGTAAGAAAACTTGCATTGATTGACTACATAATTCATATATAATGTGTGAACTGTTCGCACACACGCTCACTTAAAGGCTCAAAGGTGTGTACATCACATAGCCGTGTATTATCCAATCCACCATTCATTTTTAACTTAATATTGTCATTTAAAATAATACGGTCACCACAAAAATTACGTTTTTTTCACGTTCCACTATTTCTCTAGTTTACTGTGTGTAACCTCATCACACTCTGAATAGCTACAACAATGCCTCACAAACATCTAAACAAGGTATTACTAGCTTACCTTCTTGTGCTCTAATGCCTTCAGTCTTGCTTTCTGTACCTGCTGATTATAAGCAATAAACCAAATTAAAAATAATAACAATATCAGGATTATAATAAATGGTAATGTAATACTGAATAGCTTATCAGTAATACATTCTGTAACTACCAAGCAAAATTCAATAAATAATCGTAATTAGAAATAGAATTATTTTGTTCAATTGATTCAATTTAATGATTTATTGCATTATAAGGTTTAATTAAATACCTTCTGATCTTTGATCTGCAGCACCAGCTGAAAATGTTCCTGGATCCACTACTGGTTCCCCTGTAGCTACAATATTGGTATCTGTAGTTAAAGGATCTGTAATGGCAGGCACTGTATGAAGAGCCACTCCAGCCCCAGATTGCTGCCCGCACTTGTCCACGGTAGTCACGGAAACTGAGACTGTATACTCCATGTTTGTGCTCATACTAACTTCCACCAATGTACTTGTCTCCTTCACTCTGGCCCGGGTGTTGCCATCGATGGTGACCATGTAGTGTTCCAGGTCGTAGTTATAAGGAGTAGTTATTGTCCAGGAGATTCTCAGGATAGCCTTTGTTTCCGTGCGCAGCAGTGTCGAGACTGTGGTACTTGCAGGTACTTGAGGAGTTTCTGTATAATTAAAAATTTGGCTGGAAAGACATACGTACGTCCCCACATAAACAAACATCCCCTATTCTCAATTCAACACCACTGTATAGAATATTAATACCATTATGCAGTACAGCTAGTGTATATATATAATATAGAATGTAGCTAGTCACATGCGAGCAAACTATTCCAGTAGATTCATATTCTGCGGCATTTAGAAATCAAGTACATTGAATGGTTGTTCGTGCACTCTGCATAAGCTTTTTGCTTGTTTCTTAAGTTTAGCCGTTGCTACGTTCTAAAGCAATTACATTCTTACATTGTGAATCAGCAACATTGAAAAATTCTTGGCCTCTAATAGTGTCCAGGCTACACTGGGATACCACAGCTAATAGTGTCCAGGCTACACTGGGATACCACAGCTAATAGTGTCCAGGCTACACTGGGACACCACAGCTCAAGGCCTTTGATTCCTAAAAGCAGCAGATTTAACGATGTTCTAATTTAATTATTTGTGTGTGTGTGCACACTTAAGTAAATATTTTGAGGGAGCCATCCCATAACACTTGGAGGAAAAAGTATAAATAGAATGGAATTCAGCAACAAATTGAGGAATGATAAATAACACCAGTGTGGGGCAATTCACACCAGAATACTTAATGTTGATCATCACATGGAGACCACTAATGATATTCACGATGTATTCACCCACAGATATGTAAGTTATATAATATAATTTAGTACAATAAGATCGACTGAACATATTTTCCAGAGCCAACCAACAAATTGCTAACAGTGGGGGGAACTCCAGGAGGCACTATTAAGTCCAGACACAACTGCATTCTTAAGCAACACTGGAACATGCAAGACTGGAATTCAGGCCGACTTGCTCACACTTGACTTACTATTACGCTCCATTAGTGAAGGAACTAAACCTTCCAGAACACAAACTCACATATTCCGCTCCCCAGTTGCACAATTCAATCCTAAGAGTTTCCATTACTAACTGGAATATGAACACTTTAACTAAATGCCAATTTGTTTTTCCTTCACTCTCTTATCACCCCCCCCCTCACCCCCCTACCTCCATACTATACTCCACCTTCAGAACCCACCCCTCTGAGGCCTAACCACCTGAGGCTCTGACCTAGGTCAGCCCGCCAGTACTCCTGTGGTTGCAGCTTCATTTTCTACTCTCCTGTAAAACTACTTATCACTAATACTAACTTCACATTAACTTCACACTTTCAAAAAAACAACAAAAAAAAAACATTTAGCTACCAGATAAAACGTAGACACTATTTTTAGTTCAAATAGTTTGTGGTGTAAAACATAGACACTATTTTTAGTTCAAATAGTTTGTGGTGTAAAACATAGACACTATTTTTAGTTCAAATAGTTTGTGGTATGTTACCTGCATGTCTGACTGTGTACTGTGTGGCCAGTGAGATGTTGAGACCTCCACAAGCCAACTGCATGGGCGTATCAGCCAAGTTCATTATTGTAATGGATAAGAATGAGTCCATTTGACTTCCTAGCAGGTAAGCGCTGGATATCTGACCTCTGAGGATGACCATGGGCTCCCTGTTGAAGAAGAAATAACCCTCGCCATTGACGTACCAGGACGGTGTTGCGGCGTTTGTCGTGCAGGTCAGTGTGAATGGCTTCCCCAGACAACTAATGGTGGATAACGCTCCACAGTTTGTCACACCTATAACAAAAAATATGATACAATAAAGTTTGCTGAGGATGTAAAACAAAGCAAAACAAAAAACGACAAATATAGTGCCATATAGCAATATAAAGTGTTAATAGTTTCCTTCCAACCCACACCCACACCCTTCCCATCTAGATACTATTACTAATACATATGTGTTGGCTCTGGAAAGAGTAACAAGTTTCATTGAACACTTTCTTTTTTTAGTAAATGGGGAAGTTTCACAATTATAATGTTTGTGAGATAAACAATTCCACCAATGAACGGTGAGTGGTTCCCAAGACGATAATATTGCGGTGAGACAAATGCAGACGGCAAGTCACTAGTACCAGACATTTCAGGTGTGTTGCTATAGTGGTTAGTGTGTTGCTATAGTGATTAGTCCTACAGGTGATCTATAGCAGCTAAGATCAGACAGGAGATATTAAAGCTCAACTACTAAGAATTGTCTTGTTTGCTACAATGTACTGGCACTGTGCTATTCAACTGCTAACACATAAAAATGTTCAAGATTTCACATATATTACAATCTTTAGTGCATAGGTTTTACCTCATACTGCAGTATAAACAAAATTATAGTGAGAAATCAATTACTCATAGACAGGATGGTCTTGAGCAATCAGAACACTACACATTTCTTCATCAGAACCACACCTATTTTATATTACACAAGGCACATCATAATTGACTGTAATGCTTACATAGTACCGATGTAATGAACACTGCTCTCCAGTTGCACAGCCAAAATCTACAGTGAAATAAAATATTGTAACTATAGCAGTCCACTGCCTGCCGGGTGTTCACATGGATATTGTTGTCTTTCAACATGTATTGCTACTTTGATGTTTACATTGGGACAAATACGCATTGTTGTAGAGTTTACCGTTCATAATAGCCTGCACTTATACCACCAATATACATGCACACACTCGCTCACATATACTGAACCACACAAACACACGAACCACATCCAACTCACATACATGCACGCATGCACACACAAACATGCATTAATGCACCTTATACACACGCACGCAAAAAAGTGAAACTAAAAGTTTTCTTTCTGAGGCACTTCAGGATAGAGCTACTATGTATATGTACAAATTGATATAATGATCACGGCTAGAGATAAGCCACAGATGAAGGGGGAAAGAAAAAATGTTTAGATGTCCATGGTTCAGAATTGACAAATTTTCAAGGAATTAATGCTTGTCCACAAATATCTTGTTGGCGCATAATTACTATCAATTCAACTCTCTCATCCTAGGGTTTCACGATGACTTGTATGTCTAGACAGGACATAAATAGAAGTTCGGCACTCTTAGAAAGTGGGCCAACAGTTGATAAACAAATCTCTAAATTTGAATTTTGTTAATATAATTAACAGTCCTTGGAATTTTCCCCCTATGATATTTAGAGTAAGAATGACAACAATAAAAAGGTAAATAGCAAAATACGTATTGTTATGAATGATCAATATATTCAGTTGTTTGGCATTAAATTAAGGGTCAGACGGAAAGAGACAAATTTTCTATGGATAAGCACACAGCACTGATTAAACACAATCTAAACATATTGTCAGATAAGGTCAAAACTGATTAGTCCACAGAATTTATGCTTGGAAATAGTTCAATACATCTATGGAAGTACGTAAACAGTGACATCGTCTGTTGTGTTGTGTTTTCCAGCACTTACTGCAGGTAGCTGGCAAATTGCTGAGTTATATAGTACTCATATAACTTCGTTATAATGAATTAGTAATGTATCAAATACGTTTCTATAATGATAATATTTTATTATTACTATTATTATAGTGATATTATTATCACAGCTAAAGCTTTTATTGTTATCTTTGTTTCTATGACTACTACAGCTACCTTGGTGGTAGTTAGAATCTGAATTGATTTTTCAAAACCATGCGAATACCCAATCAGCTGTGCTAATAAGGTGTGAAACCGTATCACCTTGAATAGCTCATATCATTTGGCTTGTACCAACATAATATGGGCTCCAGTTACCTCTTTTAGCGAAGATAGCAGCTAAATTAGCATGGTCATTTTGAGAAATAAAACAGTCTTTTGATTCGCTAACTCCTCACCAACTGCTCCTCTGGCACTCTCCTCATGTTATACAAAATCAGCACATTTTATTTTCTCCAAGGATTATCTTCATGCAACACTGTTTATTCACTCTTTGATGCATAGTCTGTATGTGTAGGCAATGAATATGACATCTTTTAAGCACTTTTTAGATTTCATTATAGGCTGCTTGTAAGTCTGAACTTTTTGATAGCAAGTGTTCGTTCTCTGATATGAAATCATGCTGCTCAAGATTTTCGTGAGGGTAAGTAACGTCAGGAAATTAAAAATAGACATATGAAAGTCTTTGTCAGCAAGTCATTTCACTGAAAAAGTAAATCAATCTAACACTTGTCACATCGAATTTTTTCCTTTCGAAATTGCAATAGGCTACTGCATGCTATTATATGATGCTCTGATATTATTCACAAATATTCTATATTATTAGATATTAGAGTGCATCATAACACAGGTAGACAATGCCTAACTTCTACTTTAAATTAACTCTGCAAAAAATAGTGCTATCATAAATGTAATATAATTGCATGTACTATGATGAAATGTATCAAGAATATCAAGTAAAAATATGTTAGCAAAATATTGAAATCACACAAACAAATGTTAAAAAAAAATGTGGTTATATATCTGTTCAAAGAAGTCCAGAAGTCGAATAACATTAATAATTGATACTTATCATATTAGCCCACATAATTTAGCATCAAAATAACACCGTTAGTATTCCTAGTAATTTCTAATCTTTACGTCATGTTATAATTTAGTGTAATAATTTTCAGCATATAGGTACACGTTACAAATATCTTCTCGTTTACGATACCGATATCTGTGAGCTGCAATCGTAAACATCAAAAGAGTGATAACTCCAATAAATAAATAGAGAATTAAATAATCAAATGGACAGCCAAAGTGGACTGTTTTCCTGCTATAGTTAGAAGAAAATAACAACAAACCAGATATCAATCGAAATATTGCCTTAATAAAATAATAAAGTCCAAATAAAAGTCCTTTCATGTATCGAGGACTCTGAGAGCAAATGAATTGCCAAACTGCTATGTAACATAATAATTGACTAAATGCCAAGCAAATTTGTAACAATGTAGGTAATAAAAACTCTGGTATTGTTACATTGAGATAGTCTATGGTACTAATATTGACTATTAAACATGAGTCTCTGAAGGAATAATATTGGTTTCTCGATATTATGCCAACCACTATCACAATTACTTGTATAATAATAATAGGTATTAAACTAGCACCTATTCTTTTAAAAAATGTTGGCATGTGCTTGAAAATCCATTGTCTCATAAATATAAGGAAGAACAGTATGAAAATAGTTACAAGGAGCGGAGAAAGAATAGAATTTTGTAAAATCGCTCTATGTAAAATATTAGAATTGTAGAATCCATCAAAAGGTATATAATGGGCCAGTACTGTACCTCCTGTTAATTCCAGCAAAAAATATGGACCCAAAGCAAGTAATACTTTAACTATATTTATCATGACCTTTACATCTTCTACTTGCTCTGTAGTGAATGGTCCTCCATATCTTTGTTTTCCAAAGTCTAATCTAGATGGACGTTCATCATCACAATAAGTAAATGCACTTCTCCTAATTGGTTTTTTGTGTTTGAAGGCAAATGATATAACACCATATACTAACGTGTAAGGGTTTCCTTTTGAATTATAGTGTTGAAATATGGAAGCATTTTTCTCTACCATAAATAATATGACTACTGAAAACACTATTGCAACACTAATGATAGCATCAACTCCTATGGCATTTCCGTTGCCATAGGTTACCGTACCATTGCTCATATGATACCTGGAATTAAACGAGCTTTTACAAGTTTTTATCAGTAATTCTGTTAAATGTTCTACAAATAGAACCATAATAAGGTAGCAGTCAGACTTAATGGTGGGCTCATCTCTAAGTTGTTCTATTCCAAACTGGACAATGTTCGTAATAAAAAAAACTCTTCCGACCCAATAACCTATCATAGAAATAGTTATAGTGAAGATTAATACATAGAATGTATAATCCATAGTATTTACTATTGAAGACAGGAAAATCCAAATCAGTAAAATGAAGAATTGAAACGTTATCATAAACTGAGTACTGACTTTCAAGACTTTGTACTGGCCATACTTGATGTCAGCAACATATCCTGCTAAAGGCGAGAGGATTGACACAGTAGCTTCTATTGTTAATACCATGCTAGCAGCTACGCTGTTCATCGTAGTTACTGCAGCAGATGGCTCTAAAATTAAACTATATGTTAAGCTATTTGCCATATGCCAGAACAATATCAAAAGCACAGCTTTGTGCTGAGTCCACAAGGTATATAGTAGAGTCCTTATGCAATATATAATTGTCATTTGGAAGTTAAAATAAATACAGACAAATTTATATATATCACCTCACAAGATATCTAGAAACTATAAATCTAGATAACTATTGAAGATGCAAAGTAGTCCTTAAATAGCCTCAGAAAAAATTAACCATTGCTTCTTATTACTTGAATTGAAACTGAAATATAACGTAAAGTCAACAATAACATTTTGCTTTGCCAATTGATATGTAAGAGCTAGATTATTTTACACCAATTGTGTCAAACATCCATTGAGCTATTGCAATACTACTGAGGCTCTCAAGATGAACGCATGCAGCAAGAAAGACTGGTTTTGTGAGTGTTTTAATTCTTGTGTACTTCAAAAACAACACAAAAGACACTCAAAAATCCAATATTTGACTTTCTATTCATTGTGTCCATGTGTTAAACTGTTGTTCCTCCAACTTCAACTTTTCTCATTAATTTTTTTTTTATCTCTTTTGGGTAACCCTAGTTTTTAACTATCAGCCACCTCACTGCACCATTCTTTTCTGTTATCACACCACCTCACATATCTACTGGCTGTAAAGCTTAAAATAAATAAATAAAATAAATAAATAAATAAAATAAATAAATAAATAAAATAAATAAATAAACAAAAGAACAAAGAAAAAACAAACAAACAAACAAATAAATGAATAGTAGTTGTCCACTCATTTCAGTAAATACAAAATTACTTTCTTAACTCAATTTCTCAAGTTCTGAATTGAAACCATTCAGACTATTTGAATGGTTAGCAATTCTTGAAGACAAACACTCTGACTCAGTTTTAAAAAAAATATGTGGGAGTTATCTGAGCAACTAAAGAATCGATGTTACTTTTGTGCTAGAACACTGCAGTACTCACAACATTCCAAATCTACAACATAGTCATATTAAACAATGGAATTAGAATGTTTATGCGCTATGCCTGGAATAGATAAGACAGATAAGCAGTCCCTCCACATCCAAGCACATGGCCTAGGAAGGGGAAGTCACAAACTAATCAATTAACGTGTTCTGCATAATATATGCAGGGTCATGCAATGAATTTTCATTACACTTTAACCCACTGTTTATTTCATAATGCTCTCTGTTTGACTCGTTGGAATACTTGCTCTGTACTATTACAATGTATATTGCACTCTGAACCCTCCATTCAGTTGCTCTATTCAGAATTTAGAGGAGGGCGACAACTTCCTTACCTTACCATCTCAACTCCACTGCTCAGGCATAGCCAAGACTTGTACTTCACTTAATAGAGTATCACATTTAAGAGTAAGCAGGTAAATAAATCTTATGACAATATTTGAATGAATACACCTAGATATTTGTATACAAAAACGTTCATTGAAATTTAGAGCTATATAATTGGTTTATAAAGTATTTCACTCAACTCTATTGAACTACTATATAAACCTAAAAAACATATGTGACTACTTGGGAAAAGGGACCAATTGCATTAAATTGAAAAATGAGTTATTCATACCAGTGTGTAGAGCACTTCTTACGGAGTATTTTGATACCAAGTTTGTAGGCGGGGGCTACTTGGTTCACTAAATATACGAGCGGCAATCTGACCAACTTCTTATTCAATTTCTCGCGGAGTTAACGTTGAATTCCGTAATCTAACCGGAAGTCCGCGTTACGGGTTAGTAAGACTGTTACTTATGCTTGGAAAATGGTGGCGATGAGCTGAACGGCAGTAAGTTATAGTTGGGGCCGCTTACTTCATTGATGGGGGAGGCCATACTCAGTTTAGACCCTACATTGTGTAAGAGTACTAGACAGGTATGGCTTTAAATAGCACCAGATGCGTATAGACATAGTTTTGCAGTCTTTTTTTTCTGTTTCAAACAGTTTGATAGTTACAGTAAGTCATGGTAACTATAATACCGTCACTCTTTTAACTAGCTTGGTTTGTTAGTTCACTGGCTAGCTAAGTTTAGGATTATATTTGTCTTGCAGCCATTGCTGCCTGTTTTGGAACAAATGAACAATAGGAAACTCTTTAAATCAATGAAAATGATGGACTTTCAAAATGTGTTGCCTTCTCTTGTTGCAGTGTGACAGAAGTCTTCATCATCACTGAAACCTTTGTCCAGTCAGAGACTTGCTGATTCTTCTAGTGTCTTCACAAAAATAGTCCCAAAAGTCCCCAGTTCTGCAGACTCCAACTACAAGACTCCATAAACATCAACCTATATAGTTTGATTATTCACATTTATTATTTCTATTGTTCGATTCTATAGACGATATGCATTATGACGTAACGGTAAAGGTCACAGAGGTCAATGGTGAATCGACGGTGTTGTGACTCCACTTGTGTATGACTTCTAGAACCGCGGTAGATCCACTTGTACGTCCACTAGTGCACTGGACTGTGAAGATTTTTTACGTGATCGTCGTTTACCAGTGAGTGGGACCAAGGCTGAACTAATAACTATAGAGTTGGGGCTTGCTATGATACGGAGTTCTTTGAATCTGAATTAAAAGTAGAGGCATTCCAAGAGTTCATTGGTGGAAATTCAGCGCCAAAGTTTGACTGCTTACCTGTGGGAATGTGGACCAAAGAGAAGCTCCCATTGGTGCAGGAAGATGTTGTCATTAACTATTTGAAGAAGAAAGGTGGGTACACAAAGAACTTGAGAACAGGTGTACGTTTGTGCCAATGTGGCCATCTTTATGAAATTGAAGTAGCTACAGTTGAAGAAGTTGTTGAAGCTGATGGCCGTAAAGAAATTGTATCAGTTGTTAGAGCAAAATGCTGACCAACTATGAGAAAGAACCCCTCATTTTAGCCTCTTTTTGTTAGGGTAAAAGATGGTACGCCATTGGTTAGCAATTGCTTTTGTGCAGCTGGTGCTACCCAAAGTTGTGTGCACGTTGCAGCGTTGTTGTTCACCTTAGCCAAGGTATCCCCAACTGCTTGTACAAGTATGAAGTGTGCATGGTCTAGACTCTCAATGGCAGGTAAAGCTGTTTTATCTAAAGAATTAGATTTTGGAAAGTCATCCAGTGAAGGGTATGTTCCTTACAATGGTCCAAAACCTGTTATTGAAGCACTTCTTAAAGATTTACAAGCTGCAGGATCTAAACCAGGTATTATAGATTATTTTGAAGGCGAAAACTTGAGACTGGCTTCAATAAAAGATGCATCAAATGAAACAACCCATTTAAAAGATCCGATGGACATCTTAATGGCTATTTCTGAAGGAGAACCTACCGTAGATAATTTAATTACTGCTTTAGGTGTTACATCTGAAGAAGTTGAGTTAATACAATTGATGACTTTAGGACAAAGAAATAACCCAAGATGGATGGATGCTAGACAGTGGAGAATTACAGCAAGCAATTTTGGTAGGGTGTGTAATAGGAAGTTTCGAATGCTGTATCCACCTTCTTTGAGCAAGATTTTGCTAGGTGATTATGGACACCCTAATACACCTGCTATAAATTGGGGAACGACTCACGAAGAGGAAGCACTAAGTGAATACCAGCGTATAACGGGAATTGAGGTAGATATAATTATGTGGTATCTACCTCAGTGTTGAATTACCATTCTTGGGGGCCTCACCTGATGGCATTTTCTACATTGACTTTTTGGTAAAATTGGATTAGTTGAAGTCAAGTGTCCTTATAACCATCGCCATGACTCCATAGTTAATGCATGTGCTGATTCTAAGTTTTGCCTATCTATTGAGAATCATGAACCTATGTTGAAAAGGAACCATGACTATTATTATCAAGTGATTGGGCAGCTAGGAATCACCAAAGCTAGCTATTGCGACTTCATTGTCTGGACTTTATCCGACATTCATGTTGAAAGAATTTATTTGGATGCATGTTTATGGGATGAAATGAAAGACAAACTGAAACAGTATTATTACACTACATTAGGTCCAGAAATAATTACTAGAGTACTTGAATCATAAACATTTAAACATTAACTAGTAATGCACATGCTGTAATAATCATATCATCAACAATTCATTTGTTTATTCGATTAGATAAACAATCTGTGAATATCTTAAGTAATAGTTAGAGCATACGCGCTCAGGTACTGGTGGATTTAGTGCACTGAAGCCCAAGGGCCGTAGGCCCGAGGGCTTTGTGCACTAAATCCATCAGTACCTGAGCGCATGCTCTAATTATTTTAGAACCCGTTTACCCAAAGCCGGCCCAGTTTCCACTAGCAACTTGGTTTATCAGCATTTTCGCACAAATATGGCGGTGTCAAACGATTTCCGGCCCAAAATTAAATTCAATTAAAATTCAATTGAAGCACACCGGGCAGGTTTACTTTAGCATTGTAGCTGCCAGCTGTTATCTCCAGATCTAACTCTACCCTGGGCTGCTCTGCTCTGTGGTAAACAGTTAAGCAGCTAGCTATGGTAAATTCCTGAGGTATGAGCTGTCAGCAGGAGAGGAACTAGGGCTGGTCCCGTATGGATATGAGAGGGTAGTAGACCCTCACATATCATATCCCGGCCTCCACAGCTTTATCCGGCCTATTCTATTAAACTATAACTCAAAAATAGCAATACCCCAAGGGTGGTTAGTATGCACAGTTTATATACCTAAAGGCAAAAAGTAGTGCACACTTACCAAGTTAGTACACCTAGTAACAATATAGCAACGGGTTCTAAATTATTTTAGCCGCCTGATAGCATTTTCAACTCTGATTCTAACAATTGCAATGGTGCGTGACTGCAATGCTTCTTGTTCACTAAATTTGTTCCCACTGAGACAAGATGGAATGTTTAGAAAACACCGTTTCATAGCAAATAAATCTCTGGCAGTGTATCCTTTGTCAGCCAAAATTCGCTGACCTGGTTTTAACACCTCCAAAATACCACTTTGTTCAATGGTGTAGCGATCACTTGCATTTCCAGAGAATCCATTTGAAACTATATAAAAACTCCTGTAAAAGTATCTATAGCAACTAAATATTTTACAGTGATTTGGGTGGTCGGAAGCTGAATAAATATTTCAGTGCTATCAATAATTGCAACTGAATTAGGAAGGAAGTTATAAGGAGTTGTCGGTCCAATGTTAGTCTGAGGCCATACTATTAATCCACCAAGCACGTTTGCTAGCATTGGTATCCATTGATTAAGCATTCGTGACACAGATGATTGATCGATACAAAAGCGACATGCAAGATCACCTTGTGTTAGATTCTGCCTTATTCTCATCAAGACTAGAAGTAATGTCTGAGAAAATGTTAAATCAGACTCTGCAGAAGATAGTAAAGTGGGACATGGGGATGTTGATCTCCTACTCACTGATGTTGTTGATAGCCAAGTCACTAAGCAGCGAAACTCAGCTTGTCCAAAACTAGTATACATATGTAATAGTGATTGGGACAAAAGACTAGGATCTAATCTTTGTAGTGACGTCTGAAGATGCTCGACTACGCCTTTGATTGAGCTAGCGATGACTCTAGTTGTCGTATCTTTGCCTCTAACTCAACATTTTTAGCTTTTAATACATGGGAATCTTTATTCCTCTGAAAACAATATGAATCCTGGAGCAGTCCCCAATGAATTACAGGTTTGTGACATAAATTTGAATTTTTTATTGTATTACAGAACTAACCTGTTGAAATCACTTTAATAATAAACATTGACATAATATAAATACATCCTCACATTATACACATTTTATAATTATTCCATCCATGTAACTCTATCTTAGTAAATTTAAATTACATATAAAGCAATAAAAGCATTCTAATAAGCTGTGAAGCATATTAAAAATATATATATATTCATCTATTGATATAACTGAGTACCATAAAATAACATTAATGTTTTTATTTATTATTCAAAATTAAGGGGTTGTCGCAAGCAGAGGAAATGTTGATCTCGACTGTTATGCCACTAATGTCCATTTATCGACTACCCCATGGTCAGTATGGATACAAAGGCCATGTAATCAACCTGCCGTATGCTTATAGCTAATGAGCAAGCCTCAGTAAAGAGCAGACACTTACAGAGTATGCAACTAATTGTCAATTAATATTTGCTCACCACACTCCACGGCGAAAGGAACTCCTACTAGTAATACTTTCAGGTTCTTGTCTAATTGATAAGATGTCTTATAGTCATTTAGTACATCCAATGCATTTTTATTAGGTATTAAATTTTTTCCTCTCAAACAGTTCCGCAAAGCCTCAGCATGACTAAAGTAAACCTAAAATTAGAATATGAAATTGTGATTAAAATTTACTCAGTTATTTTTATCACTACATGCATTGGTATTTTGTAATTATTACCTGTCCTTTGCTTTTTAAGGTAGAAATACGACGTTGTCGTTGCCTTTGACATGTCTGATGTCCGAGGTAAACTGAGCGATGAAGTCCAAATATCGTGCTTGACGTGGAGAGTGCTTGCTGGAAAGAGTGTGGATAGCATACACAAGTGGCTTATGATCAGTTAAGATGTGGAATTCTCGTCATTCAACAAAATATCGGAAGTGCTTCACCGTGAGATAGCACAGGATGTAAGCTTGTCTTTCTCTTGTCTTTCTCTTGAAAACTAGCAAGCTTCTGTTGTGGAAAGGACTTATTTATAGCTATATTGAGATAGAGAAAGCTGTTTAGCTATAATATATATAATAATTATATTTCATTGAGTTTTGAGATTTGAAAGTTGGATGTGGTTTTATGAACAATTTCAAATTTTCAAAAAAATTTAATTTTTTTTACCAGAATGTACTCATCTCGAGCTACCTCTGCTACTTCATCCTCTTCCACCTGAACCTCAGACATAACCTCGTCTATGCACTCCAGAGAGACAGGTGGCACCGCGTCTCTGTCCCTCGTGGCAGCAGTCTCGGCAGCTAGTGACTCCATCCAACGACCAGCTCTTGTGACTACGTTCACCGAAGCTTGCTCCTCGGTTTGCTCCAGGGTTATCTTTGAGGTCTCACCACCTACTTTCTTACCACCCGGAGCTACAACCGCATCTACCGAGGTAGTTGTCTGGGTGTCCGGGGTATCACCGGAGTGCCCCGCATTTACTCCAATCCGGAGTTTCGACGGCACCCAGAAGGAGCTTTCACGCCATGGAATCATCCATGGGAACTGAGAATAAAACTTTATCACAGAGCATGTCAGCTCTGGCAATGGCCACTCTCATGACAGAAGAGATACCTTCTATCTCAAACTGTACATCAGCCATGCACAGAGTTACAGGTACACCTGTGGCACCATGTACTACCACTGTATCAGGAAGCATCTGGCTTTCATAGACCAGAGTGCCGGGGACTATAGTTACTTCGGCTCCCGTGTCAGGGGCTATCTGACAATCCAACCCATTAACCTTACCCTTCACTAACGGAAAATCAGAGGCTACTGCAACCCAGTTAGCATTCTTAGGTGCAGAACCCGCTTTGACTCCCAGTTTCTTAACATTGATCTGATCATTGTTCTTTACACTAGAGGATTGTGAGGATTTATCAGGCTTGTTGGGGCATTCTGTGGACCTGTACCTAACCTGATTGCAAGAATAGCACACTAGACGAGACTGTCTGTCATCTTGCCTCACACGACATTCAAATGCCTTATGGCCATAGCCCTGACATCTATAACATTTGGTGCTATTGCTAACATCTCTTCTCCCAGCCCTTAGCTGATCTCTAGTACGGGCATAGCTAGCTTTCAGGGTTGTTGCCACCTCATTCAAGTCATTGAATGACACTACATTGCGGCCATCAATTAGACCTTGTTCGGATAATGGCAAGTTAATTCTAAACAGACCCTTAACCACAAACAATGCCAACTCGTCTTTACTCTTGCACATCATTCCAACACGATCAATTAGTTGCTTTATATGTTTATACCTCGCCAACCTATCCATTCCCATAGTGTCATCCTCCTGATCACAAAATAACTTTATCTCCAGATCTCTCTTGCTCAGACCCACCTTCTCCAGCAATTTACATTTCAACTGCTCATATGTACACTCCCCACTATCAACTAGATCAACCACCTGCTCTCTAACCTTAGGAGACAATTTAGTCAGCAAGATTCTCTTATACTGGCGTTAAGACACACTTATATCCTTAAGATCTGCCTACAACCCCCTGATGTACTTAGATGTTTCACTACCATCCTTGTAAGATGGGTTATTGCTCATTATTCTCCCTTTATCCATCAGAGTATCACTTCCTCTATGAGTCACCTTCTGAAACCCTGTCATTAACCCATGAAATAACTTCATTAGCTCACGAGTTGTTGGCTCACTCACATCTTCATCATTGTCAATCACGCTCTCACCACCATCCCTGTCATTCCTTCCTGTCCCTTCTCTGACACTTCCATCACCCACTATTTCCTCATCTCTTCCAACCTCCTCAATAATATCATGCTCTAAGACACTCATGTTGCCTACTATAGTCTCACTACTATCAATAGGCACTAATAATCCTGGTTCACAAACCAAACTATCAACTCCTACACTCTCACTACCACTACTAGCAATACTTCTAGCAACAATCTCTGATCCCTCACCTTTACTGCTTGCAAGCACTACTCCAGAGTCGGGGGATTGCAGATTCCCGATCTCTCTAATCAACAGTTCAACTCTGTTGCTCTCGTTTCTCAACTTTTTGTAGGTCCTGTGCAGCCGCACTCTCCCGCTCATCCACTCAGGATCACGAACTCGGGTAATTTCTGAAGCCTACAGAAAACGAACACAACAAGAACAGTAACAAAATTAATTGACAAAGACGGCGACCACGTGTGGTGCACACAAAATAGAAATAACGAGACACAAAATATAGTTTGTAGCCTTGGACGATGTCGTGGGGGTTTGTCTTGACTCCTCCATCTGCTTGTTAAGGCGATGAAGAGCACCGCTGCCGCCAATTGTGGGGGTCCTGGTCTCCAGCGAGTTGATAGCCGGTCGGGTCGTCAGCTCGGTGGATTTCCAGCACCCGGTAGATGCTGCCACCAGGTACTCTCTAATCGCTGGGCGATGGATAGGCTCAGGGATAACTGGTGAATAGCTAGCCCTTACCCGCTTAGTTACCCAGGAGCCCACTCAAGTGTCTCAGGTGTTAAACTAAGAATTGAATTGGAGAGAACTGAACAATACGCTTACAAATAACAGTATTTACGTGAAGTCCACTGCTTGTGCGCAGGCTCACTACACAGCACACACACACCCAAAATGAATACTATACTGTGACATAAAACTCAACGGAAATACAACAGCTAACTAGAACTCAAGTAATAAATAAACAACTTTCTTGTTCACTTCTTTCTTCTGGTCTTTGGGGGAAGACCCAGCCCCACACTGGCCATGATCAGTAGCCCTCTGAATTAAATTCATGCCATGCTTAACCATTGATACGGAATGTGCACTATCTCGGAAGAGTGGAAGAAGTCCAGTAATTGCTGGTGAACAAGATACTGCGTTCTGTAAACTGGCAAAATGAATAGACCAAGAAAGGTTATCCTTGCCATCTGTTTTTTCCTTCTTTATTATTAAAGTTGGTACAGCGTCGTCGCGATAACTAGTACAGTGTACTTAGACAAGTTGTGGTGAATGGTTCAATGCTTACATTTTGCGGTCGTTAAAGTAGTCTGTCGTCACTCTTAATCAGTTTTGACTTTTTACTTCCATCTTTGTGACAATCATATCTCACTCACTTTGTTGAACCATGCAGTGTGAGCATCATTCTGACATATTATTCCATTCCCTGGAACCATAGGTGCTACAATTGGTGAGGGGAGAGGGTTTTCACTGGGAAAAGCTGCTGGTTGTACAAGAAAGTACGTCTCTGGTAAAGATTTCAATTTGCTTTTTGTGGAATTTTGTCCTTTACAAGAAAGCCTGTGAGCTACACTCCTTTCAACATTGCTAGAATTTACTTTTGAGCAATGCTGAGTCGGTGAAATTGCTGTTCCATGAAAAACAGTACGAGCTGATGTTGATGTAGGATCATGGTCAATGTTATCCAGATTTCCAGTTGTGAAGAGGCCATGTTGAAAATTGGTTGGAAAAACAAGTCCATCTTTCTCAAACAAGTCTATGACTGCATTTCCAATGTCAGTGGACAGTTGAAGGATGCAATCGTAGGACACTGACAGACCATGTTTGAAAAGCACATCCACAAGTTCCCTCTTTCTTGTCTTACCATGAATAAGAAGACCCGCAGGTAAAGTGGTAAGAGAGTTTCACGATCAGGATTATGATGACTTCATAAACCATTTCTAGATCGTTTCGTTGTATTGAAGACAAGTAATTGGGTCAGTGATGAAACTGCACATCTGATGGTGTTGCAGTTTTCAGTTTGTTTCTGCATTATTAGAGCCACCAAGAATCATTTGTACAAGAGCAATCAATGACTGAGGTAAAATGTTGTACTGGTCATCATCAAGTGAACCATTAAAGTGATAATTCATTTGCAGAATATATTTTCTAACAATGTTTGCTGCTCTCATCAACACTATGGCATCACCGTCATCATCATTTTGGCATACTAGGAGTAATGCTGTGCCTACATCTTCCTTGAATGTGAGTATCACTTCATTCTTCCATGTATAATACCAACTCTGCAAAAGCAACTGATTCTAGTTTCATTTCATTGTTAACATTGGACTGGCTTTTCCTTGAAAAAGATCTATGCCGCGTGTGTACAGGGCAGTATAGCACTTCTTGTGGTACACAGCATCCAATACTGTCATATCTCCACATGACTTTTTAGCAAGAAACTTAGAACCAAACATGATTTGTGCCATTTGTAGTCAGTGTTTCTTCTATTCCAGATCCATCATCCAACCTAGATACATCAATGTTCAAGGGAACGGCATTCAGACTAAGGAGTTCCTCTAGGCTATTAGCTAATATTCTGTATCCCTTTGGTTGCTCATGACTTCTACCATTACGTGGGTCTATGAGATGGCCAGGTAATGATTGCTGACAAAGAACACAGAGAGACCAATCTATGTTTTTCACTTCAGCAGTACATTCAAATAACAACGTTGCTTTCTTACTTAGACATCTTGCCTTTTGAGTTACAAGTAAGGGAACATCACCACATGGCTAGTTGAATCATGTAATGTGTAAAAAAAGATTACTATTTTAAAAGTGTCTACTGCAATTAGGTATCAATTAACACATACCTATGACCACCCACTCCACCAGGAGGAATGGAAGGACAAATTTCAATGTAAATAACTAATGTTGCAATAATACAAACACTCAAAAAAAATTAAAAAAAATTTTTTAAATTTTTATGCCTTCGTCAATATCATTCATCAAATTTCTTAATTTTCATTAAGTTGCACACCTGGTATCACTTGCTTCCCTTTTTTTTTGGATTCAGCATATAAAAATACACTTATATACAAAATTTCACACTTTCTGCCAAAAGTGCACATCTTGGCTTAAAATTGTTACAAATCTGCTCTACTACTAGTATTAGTAGCTGTTTAAGAAGTACAGATTAACCCTCACATGAACAAATCAAATAATTGCAGCTATATTAGAAATCGATATTAAGTTCTATAAAGCTGTGCCCCTAGTGACAATTCAGCTCAGACCTGCATACGATGCACGTGGCAGCGCTGAAAGTTAGATCTCCTGTATAATATTCGTTTGATGTTTCAGCTGCTTTCAGCTAGCGATCATCAGTGAAACAAAAATACAAGAGCATCATACTTGAGGTGTTGTTAGTATCACTAAACATATTTATACCATTACCATAGCTACAGCATCATATTTCACTGATGATGGCTAGCTCAAAGCCGCCTATACGTTTGATTAATAAAACATTCATTACTAGTGGTTTAAACTTAAATAATCAAAGAAAGTTAAATCTTCTAGCTGATGAGCACTGAAAGTTAGATCTATGCGCTACAATACAGACTAGCGTGGCCATACCCACTTAGTGGCTTTGAGTGGGTAACGGCAGGTCCAGCACAGCGAGCCGAGGTTACCGGCGGTTAAAGGGGTGGGCGGCAAAATGGGCGCAGACCGAACTGCGCAAGCAAGAGGAATGCGTATAAGGTGACAAGGCTCGTGTAGTGAGCTACAGTTAGAAAATAATAAAAATGGAGAAAGGCGGAAAGGAGAAAGCACCCAGAACTCTGGGTAAGAGTGCCGCTGGGCGCGGTGACACTGAATCCCCCACCCACCAAGGCCCAACAATTCAGGGTTCAGCAGAGTGCACATACACTAGGGGGATTTGGTTTACTCCGGGATTCCTGGTTGGATAAGGGAATCTCGTGACCGGTTTTCAGTCGTGCAAGGGTTGGGGAGGAGCAGCTGCTGCAACGAATGTAAAGGTAAAGCGCAGCTGCCCAAGGGCGAGCCTCAGGCGCATGCGCCGAGGGCTCGCCGGGTTCTCAACACTGACTCCTCGGAGGCGTGGCTGCCGATGAAGGTGGCTGCCACGCATGTGCGACTGCGAACCTCCGGCACACTCTACGAATGGTATTGTGAGCCAAAGGTATAAATACAAGTATTATGGTGTAGGAAATAATCACCATCCCCTCAGCAGGTAAAATTTCATCTTGAAGTGGAAATTGTCGTAGCCAAATATGATTTTTTTTGTAACTTATATATTATACTAATAAATTTCATGTAGTAGAAAGTGGGTAATCTTACAAAAATAGTATTATAGTTTATTGTTTTGGTTTTGAATTACCGACTTCGTAAAAGTTGGTACATTGTCAGTGTACGTATGAACTAAATTTTTCTAACTGAATTATAATTTTTGTGGCTTGAAATAATTTGGGATGTGCTGCTTTAAAAAAGAAAAGTATAGAGAAGGTTTAGTTTGAAATACTTCATTAGCCAGACAGCGAGCTTCTCACAATTGAATCTCAATTATCAATTCTGGTAAGCACAGATGCAAGAGTAGAGACCTTCCTAGGTCAGTTTTGTGCATTTCATTTTATGGTCTAGTTAGTGGGTACAGTTCATCATTTGGTTAATGCCTCTTTGTCACAGCCATAAGCAGCACAGTTTATTTTACTTAATACTCCATTGTTCTATAGTCATGTCACTAAGAGAATACTATGGAGTGCTTTATATACTACAGCTCTGGTACAATAGAACCTTTTAAACTTAGCATACTTTGAAAAGGTGGTTTTATCAAGTAGTTGGTTTATCGATATTTATCAGTATCTAATAAGGAAATTTAAATGTGTATCTTTGAAGTTGTCTCTCAGATGAACTAAATGTTGCTTGGTACAGTTAGGACATACTAGATTAGAGGAATTCATTTTGAGAATAAGTGGTGGGATGGGTTAAAGCACAGTTTATCATACTTATATGCCCACCTCAAGAAAATTATTGCTACCTGTATATCTATGGTGCAATAGTAAAGTCATGAACAAAATACAAATTTGCAGTTGTTACATCCTGGGAAATCATATGATAATAGTATTGTATGTTGCTAAAGCATATCACAAATAAATCAATATTATTATCTGTTACCATCAAACCTATATTTCTACTTGCTATAGCTAAGCCAGCTCTCTCCTATTTGTGCCAAAACGCATCATTGAGCGTAACACCAGCTTTTCTCGTCAATATTCAACAACTTACCTGCGTACATGTGATATATATTTGTAGTCTGAACATCATTATCTACTGCTTTAAATCTCAAAATTGGTCTATTTTGCTAAGAAATTGCACGTTTTGTATTTTTATCATCCCTCATTGCTCTCATTTTGCTTTGTTGATATTGTGTTTTTGTTTTTTGTTGCAATGTATATTGTTATTGTATGTTTTATTTTGTTCTTTTCTTTTGGCTACTCATAATCTATATACAGGAGTATTAATCCCTTCAATAGTTATTTTTATTAACAATGTTGTATTTAGGTAATCTAACAATAATTGAGAGATATATCGTTGAAAACCCACGATTGAAACGAAAACGAAAGTCTTCACCTTTAAATAATTAAAATTTAAACCATGAAGTACATATTTATTATGTAAATTCTCATTATATGCTTTAGAAAATTCATTGTGCTGCAGAAATTTCTACCTTCCTCTTACTCTACATCTTTTTCTTCTTATTTTTGTTCTACTCTTTCCTTCTTTTTCTTCTTTTATTAACTTACATGTCTTCTTTGTTCATTTACTATTATTAACTTATTTATATTTTTATTAATCATTCTTGGTTTTTATTGTGCAAACAATACGTAACTTAGATATTATATATATAATTATGATATGCATATGTATAGTGTTCAAGAAGTAGTAGCTGTTGTAGATATGGATTGGTTCTAGTATTCATAAAAGCACCCATGCTGTTAATCAGTCACATCATTGGTGCTTAACAACAATTTATCATAATGTTAGGAGTTAAACTTGAGGCTCCCATTTATCTTTGGTGTCAACACCGAATTATTCAAAATAGTAATGACAACGATTATTTTCTCCCAGGATTATCTTCATGCAACACTTTTTATTCACTCTTTGATGCATAGTCTGTATGTGTAGGCAATGAATAAAACATTTTTAAGCGCTTTTTAGATTTCATTATAGGCTGCTTGTATGTCTGAACTTATTGATAGCAAGTGTTCATTCTCTAATAAGAAATCATACTGCTCAAGATTTTCGATGAATAAAACATTTTAAAGCACTTTTTTTATGAGCAACAATTTGCTGTAGGTGTTGAAGCTATTAGTCCTTGAGGATACTATTTTCTCATTCTTCTTTTACTTCGATGAATGTAGCATTGCATGTCATATCACTTAACTAAGTTGCAAAAAGTCTCTACTTAATAATTAGGCATTATATTTTGATGTTAATTCATTCCTCTTGGATCTACATTGAAGAATAATAAAATGTTTTTAGATATCATTATAAGCTGCTTATAAATCTGAACATTGTGATAGAAAGTATTCATTCCCTAATTAGGGAACAAGCTGCTCAAGTTTTTGTGAGGGTAAGTATCCTCAGGAAATAAAAAATAGACATATGAAATACTTTAAATGACTTTGTCAGCAAGTCATTTCACTGAAAAAGTAAATCAAAACACTTGTCACATCGAATTTTTTCCTTTCGAAATTGCAATATGCTACTGCATGCTATTATATGATGCTCTCATATTATTCACAAATATTCTATATTATTAGATATTAGAGTGCATCATAACACTTGTAGACAATGCTTAATTCTACTTTTAATTAACCCCGCAAAAAATTGTGATATCATAAATGTAATATAATTGCATGTACTATGATGAAATGTATCAAAAATATCAAGTAAAAATATTATGTTAGCAAAATATTGAAATCACACAAACAATTGTTTTAAAAAAACATGTGGTTATACATATATCTGTTCAAAGAAGTCCAGAAGTCGAATAACATTAATAATTGACATTTGTCAAATTAGCTCACATAATTTAGCATCAAAATAACACCGTTAGTATTCCTAGTTATTTCCAATTTTTACGTCATGATATAATTCAGTGTAATAATTTTCAGCATATTGATACACGTTACAAATATCTTCTCGTTTACGATACCGATATCTGTGAGCTGCTATCGTAAACATTAAAAGAGTGATAACTCCAATAACTAAATAAAGAATTAAATAATCAAATGGACAGCCAAAGTGGACTGATTTCCTGCTATTGATTAGAAAAAAATAACAACAAAGTGGAATCAACCGAAATACTGCCTGAATAAAATAATACAGTCCAAATAAAAGTCATTTCATGTATTGAGGACTCTGAGAGTAAATGAATTGCCAAACAAATTGTAACAATGTAGGTAATAAAAACTCTGGTATTGTTACATTGAGGTAGTTTATGGAACTAATATTGACTATTAAACATGAGTCTCTGAAGGAATAATATTGGTTTCTCGGTATTATGCCAACCACTATCACAATTACTTGTATAATAATAATAGGTATTAAACTAGCACCTATTCTTTTAAGAAATGTTGGCATACGATTGAAAATGCATTGTCTAATAAATATAAGGAAGAACAGTATGAAAATAGTTACAATAACCGGAGAAAGAATAGAATTTTGTAAAATCGCTCTATGTAAAATATTAGAATTGTAGAATCCATCAAAAGATATATAATGGGCCAGTACTGTACTTCCTGGCAAAAAATATGGACCCAAAGCAAGTATTACTTTAACTATTATTAATCATGACCTTTACATCTTCTACTTGCTCTGTAGTGAATAGTCCTCCATATATTTGTTTTGCAAAGTCTAATCTAGATGGACGTTCATCATCACAATACGTAAATGCACTTCTCCTTATTGGTTTTTTGTGTTTGATGGCAAATGATATAACACCATATACTAACTTGTAAGGGTTTTCTTTTGAATTAGTGTTGAAATATGGAAGCATTTTTCTCTACCATGAATAATATGATTACTGAAAACACTATTGTAACACTGAGGCTAGCATCAAATCCTATGACATTTCCATTGCCATTGGTTACCGTACCATTGCTCCAATGAAACCTGGAATTAAACGAGCTTTTACAAGTTTTTATCACTAATTCTGTTAATTGCTCTACAAATAGAACCATAATAAGGTAGCAGTCAGACTTAATGGTGGGATTATCTCTAAGTTGTTCTATTCGAAACTGGACAATGTTTGTAATAAAAAATATTCTTCCGACCCAATAACCTATCATAGAAATAGTTAAGTGAAGATTAATAATATATAGAATGTGTATAATCCATAGTATTTACTATTGAGGACAGCAAAATCCAAATTAGTAAAGTGAAGAATTGAAATGCTATCATAAACTGAGTACTGACTTTCAAGACTTTGTACTGGCCATACTTGATGTCAGCAACATATCCTGCTAAAGGCGAGAGGATTGAAACAGTAGCTTCCATACCATGCTAGCAATAAAGCTGTTCGTCGTAATTACTGCAGCAGATGGCTCTAAAATAAAACTATATGTTAAGTTATTCGCCATATGCCAAAACAATATCAAAAGCACAGCTTTATGCTGAGTCCACAAGGTATATAATAGAGTCCTTATGCAATTTATAATTGTCATTTGGAAGTTAAAATAAATACAGATCACCTCGTCACAAGATATCTAGAAACAATTAATCTAGATAACTATAGAAGATGCAAAGTAGTCCTTTAATAGCCTCAGGAAAAAAAATGATTATTAAACATTGCTTCTTATTACTTGAATTGAAACTGAAATATAATGTAAAGTCAACAATAACATTTTGCTTTTCCAGTTGAGAAGCAAGAGCTTGTAAACCAAAAGGTGTGTAGTTCACACCAAATTAAACGTGAATCACTTGTAACAATAGTCACACCAAAATACGTTGTGATGCTCACAGCTCATAGTTTGGTGTAAAGTACACTCCAAATTCTGTGTGAGTTCACACCATAATCAGTATGAACTCATACTTACATTAATGCTGAATTATTTTAAGTTACGTTGATTGTAATGTTACATATAAACATTATATTCCAAAAAGAGATTGGTGTAATCCGTGATATCATTAATGTGAGGATCAAAATCTCAACTCTCTTACCTAGTAATTGTACAACACATTTATAAAGTAGATTACAATAATAATAGCATTGGTTTTTGCCTGCACATGAATATAATTAATGTTCGGTAAAGGGTCCATGCTGTTGACCTCCTTTTTACTTCTTATTATTTTTTTTCTTTTATGTTCCAGTAATCAACCATCACCTTTCTCCTTTTCTATCTTCTTTTTTCTCCTTCTACTACTATTATCTACTCGGCCTACTACAAATTTTCTTCCTTCTCTGCTACTTTTTACTGTATTGTTCTTGTTCTCTTTTTCATCACCTTCTTCTTTTGTTTCTTCATGTGCATTATTTCATTTTCTTCTCTTTTGTAAATGTTCTTCTTTCTCTTCATTGAGGAGCGAGCGAATTAGCGAGTATTAGTGGTGAATAATGCAAAATCGGGTATATCACTTACAGGGGTAACACAATTGAAAATCGGGGATGTTTGCTGGCGACCGAGCGTAGCGAGCGAGACAGTATTAGGGGTGGATAATGCAAAATCGGGTATAAGGCTAGCTCGCCTTTTGTGCTTACACTTACAGGGGTAACACAATCGAAAATCGGGGATGTTTATTTATTGGCGAGCGAGCGAAGCGAGCGAGACACTATCAGGGGAACGCAATCCAGATTTCGCTATAATTGGCGAGCGAGCGTAGCGAGCGAGACACTTACAGGGGTAACACAAATTGAAAATCGGGGATATTTGTTTATTTATTTATTTGTATATATGTTTGGACGTACGTATGTCATTTTGTACTTTGACCTTCGCGACCGAGCGTAGCGAGCGAGACAGTATTAGGGGTGGATAATGCAAAATCGGGTATAAGGCTAGCTCGCCTTTTGTGCTTACACTTACAGGGGTAACACAATCGAAAATCGGGGATGTTTATTTATTGGCGAGCGAGCGAAGCTAGCGAGACACTATCAGGGGTAACGCAATCGAGATTTCGCTATAATTGGCGAGCGAGCGTAGCGAGCGAGACACTTACAGGGGTAACACAATTGAAAATCGGGGATGTTTGTTTATTTATTTATTTGTATATATGTTTGGACGTACGTATGTCATTTTGTACTTTGACCTTCGCGTTTTTGTGTTAGTTATGTGGTCGACCCCGTCCCAAATTGCACTAAACAGTCTTTAGGCTCGCTCGCCATTTGTGCTCAAGCACACCACTAGTTAGCGATTTCCTTCACAAATCCTTTCCTTCGTGTTTTCCTTCACAAATCATCTTTACCTATACATACTCATATATTTACTCGCTCGCCATGCATTTGCGCTATTCGAGCGCACCACTAGTTTATTTGTATATATGTATGGACGTATGTATGTCATTTTGTACTTTGACCCTCGCGTTTTTGTGTTAGTTATGTGGTCAACCCCGTCCCAAATTGCACTAAACAGAATCCTCTGGTTTATCGATCAGTACCCGAATCACCCTAGAAATTGAATTGTTTACCCTTTTGCGGGTGCAGTTCAAACTTGAAAACTTAAGGGACTTCCATTTCTATTCGAGTTAGTGGCGGTGGTAAGTCAATGCGCTCTTTGTCATGGTTATAAGCCGTGCGCAACAGTATTTACTTGAAAATACATTGTCCACTAGACTACTACGAAAGTAAGTCTGTGTAGGTGCATGTCCAGTTGTGTCAAAGCACTGTGTGTTACAACCACTACTTAGCTAAAGAATATCACAAAGAAAACTTTTAAATAACGTGTATTGTTTTGTTGTTGTTTTTTCCCTTTCAATTCAAGCAGTTGCAGAGAGTTGTTACTATGGCACTGAAATCTTGACCTTATTTTCAGTAGCTTCAGTGTTAGAAGTCAAAATCATTCATATAAAAATAGTATAGTCTTTAGGCTCGCTCGCCATTTGTGCTCAAGCACATCACTAGTTTATTTATCTGTTTATGGGGTACGTGAGACTTCTGTTTTCGCCCGCGCTTCTAATTACGTAAGTTAGGTAAAGCGTTCACAGTTCCAGTATTTTTCAATTAACTAGCTCTGAGAATTCTTAGTGGCGGTGGTAAGTCAATGCGCTCTTTGTCATGGTTATAAGCCGTGCGCAACAGTATTTACTTGAAAATACATTGTCCACTAGACTACCGCGAAGGTAAGTCTGTGTAGGTGCATGTCCAGTTGTGTCAAAGCTTTGTGTGTTACAACCAAGAATATCACAAAGAAAACTTTTAAATAACGTGTATTGTTTTGTTGTTGTTTTGTTCCTTCAATTCAAGCAGTTGCAGAGAGTTGTTACTATGGCACTGAAATCCCCCTGTATGCGAAATTTAAAAACTGGACCTTATTTTCAGTAGCTTCAGTGTTAGAAGTCAAAATCATTCATATAAAAATAGTATAGTCTTTAGGCTCGCTCGCCATTTGTGCTCAAGCACATCACTAGTTTATTTGTATATATGTATGGACGTACGTAAGGCATTTTTGTACTTTGACCCTCGCGTTTTTGTGTTAGTACGGTTGTCGACCCGTCCCAAACTTCACTAAACAGAATCCTCTGGTTTATCGATCAGTACCCGTATCACCCTAGAAATTGAATTGTTTACCGTTTTGAATTATGTTGCGGGTGCAGTTACAACTTGAAAACTTATGGGACTTCCATTTCTATTCGAGTTAGTGGCGGTGGTAAGTCATGGTTATAAGCCGTGCGCAACAGTATTTACTTGAAAATACATTGTCCACTAGACTACCCCGAAGGTAAGTCTGTGTAGATGCATCTCCAGTTGTGTCAAGGCATTGTGTGTTACAACCACTACTTAGCTAAAGAATATCACAAAGAAAACGTTTAAATAACGTGTATTGTTTTGTTGTTGTTTTTTTCCTTCAATTCAAGCAGTTGCAGAGAGTTGTTACTATGGCACTGAAATTCCTTTACCCTGTATGCAAAATTAAAAAACTGCACCTTATTTTCAGTAGCTTCAGTGTTAGAAGTCAAAATCATTCATATAAAAATAGTATAGTCTTTAGGTTCGCTCGCCATTTGTGCTCAAGCACATCACTAGTTTATATATATGTTTGGACTTACGTAAGGCATTTTTGTACTTTGACCCTCGCGTTTTTTGTGTTAGTTGGGTGATCGACCCCGTCCCTAACTTCACTAAACAGAATCCTCTGTTTATCGATCAGTACCCGTATCACCCTAGAAATTGACTTGTTTACCGTTTTGAATTCTTTTGCGGGTGCAGTTAAAACCTGAAAACTTAAGGGACTTCCATTTCTATTCGAGTTAGTGGCGGTGGTAAGTCAATACGCTGTTTGTCATGGTTATAAGCCGTGCGCAACAGCATTTACTTGAAAATACATTGTCCACTAGACTACCGCGAAGGTAAGTCTGTGTAGGTACATGTCCAGTTGTGTCAAAGTAGCATTGTGCGTTACAACTACTACTTAGCTAAACAATATCACAAAGAAAACGTTTAAATAACGTGTATTGTTTTATTGTTGTTATTTTCCTTCAATTCAATGGCACTGAAATCCCTTTACCGTGTATGCGAAATTTAAAAACTGGACCTTATTTTCAGTAGCTTCAGTGTTAGAATCAAAATCATTCATATAAAAATAGTATAGTCTTTAGGCTCGCGAGCACAAATGGCGAGCGAGCCTAAAGACTATACTATTTTATATGAATGATTTTTACTTCTAACACTGAAGCTACTGAAAATAAGGTCCAGTTTTTAAATTTCGCATACAAGGTAAAGGGATTTCAGTGCCATAG
>WLWD01000242.1_pt1 | contig 41639 bp, 21 predicted proteins | sample 6712731 | NCBI WGS metagenome assembly WLWD01 (sample SAMN12718690, study PRJNA576275) | sponge metagenome | isolation source: marine sponge | host: Mycale hentscheli | place: New Zealand: South Island, Marlborough, Capsize Point | collected 2014-11-01
CAGAGAACAACGTCTACAACTAATGTCACAAAAACAGCAAGTCACATTTGTTTGAAAGTGATAGTGAAAGAGATCACAGGCTCCACTGTTTGTCCACTAACCAACTGTTGAGAACAGCAAATGAATCTTCATTACAAAATTCCTCTAGATTTGAGCAGTTGTCAACTAACCAACAGCAGAGATTGGCTGATGAAACACCACTTCAACGGGAAACTAGATTGTCTCAGGGGGAACAGGTCAAGACAACATCCTCAGGTTCCATTGCACCATATTATTCCAGCATTTGATGATCCTCAAGTTCACACAGCAATACGTAATTTTCATGCTAAAATCTCATCGATTACTATCCCAGTCTGCATAACGTGTATGGAGAAGTTTCCAGGCACCAAAATGAAATTTAAGTCATTGGAATGTTGTCGATGTAGCGGGAGAAACATATCCCTAAGCTCTATTCAGCTCAAAATAACATGCATGCTGGAAACATTCCTCCACAATTGCAGGTTAAATTTAATGTAAAACTATAAAAATTAACCTAACTCTATTATCAAACTATGTAGTCTAAGATCTACATCCATTTAGCATACTCTGCTCTCCCACTGAATATGTTATAGTACCCAAGCAAACTCTTTTATTTTTTATTTTTATTAAACCACAAAGTTTACATCAGCTATAACTGTAATGATGTATGACATTTTTAATTAAATAGCTGTATATTCTGTCTAAAACACCAGCCAATAACTTTGCTGGTAAAATATTTCATTATTCTTATGTTATCACAAATAATATAACATTTAAACTTTATTATATAAAGCAATACTATGTAGCTGATTACGAATTACATTAATAAAATAAATAATAGAAAATTCATTACTCTTGTTTTACCACAAAAAGTATAACATTTAAACTTTATTATTCATAGCCTAAATTTTATAGCCTTCATCATACAGTGGTATACAATAGAAGCACCTATATGAAACAACAGACAAGCATAACATTAACAACATCAAAATAAATAACGTATCTATAGCTGCAATTACAGGCAACATGCATCGTTCGTTTCGCTATATTGTGCTATTCGAGCGCACCACTAGTTTATATATCTGTTTATGGGGTACGTGAGACTTCTGTTTTCGCCCGCGCTTCTAATTATGTAAGTTAGGTAAAGTGTTCACAGTTCCAGTGTTTTTTAATAAACGAGCGCGGAGAATCCTGCTGCACCGCCTTACGCAACTTTGTTTCAACCAAAAAGTTTACAGCTACTCTCTTCTTGAAACAATTGTGAACTCTTTGTCAAGCTGCGCTTCTTTGCCACTGCTTTGTCTGGGGTCAGAGACTTTAGATTCTCTGATGCTAACTGAGAATGGAAAGGGTTACACTGTGCACTACATTTAGACGTAATTTCTGTCCTATTTTTCTGTAAAAAGAGTCTGCTCGCTCACCATGCATTTGCGCTATTCGAGCGCACCACTAGTTTATTTGTATATATGTATGGACGTATGTATGTCATTTCGCGTGATTGTGTTAGTAATGTGGTCAACCCCGTCCCAAATTGCACTAAACCGAATCCTCTGGTTTATCGATCAGTACCCGTATCACCCTAAAAATTGAATTGTTTACCGTTTTGAATTCTTTTGCGGGTGCAGTTAAAACTTGAAAACTTAAGGGATTCTATTTCTATTCCAGTTAGTGGCGGTGGTAAGTCAATGCGCTCTTTGCCATGGTTATAAGCCGTGCGCAACAGTATTTACTCGAAAATACATTGTCCACTAGACTACCGCTAAAGTAAGTCTGTGTAGGTGCATGTCCAGTTATGTCAAAACATTGTGTGTTACAACCACTACTTAGCTAAAGAATATCACAAAGATAACGTTTAAATAACCTGTATTGTTTTGTTGTTGTTTTTTTCCTTCAATTCAAGCAGTTGCAGAGAGTTGTTACTATGGCACTGAAATCCCTTTACCGTGTATGCGAAATTTAAAAACTGGACCTTATTTTCAGTAGCTTCAGTGTTAGAAGTCAAAATCATTCATATAAAAATAGTATAGTCTTTAGGCTCGTTCGCCATTTGTGCTCAAGCACATCACCAGTAATAATAATAATGCACTATTTATACGCCGTACGCAACCACGAAGGTAAGTCTTGTGTAGGTATGCTCAGTTGTGTAAAAGTATTGTGGGTTACAGCTACTACTTAGAAGAATATCACAAAAAAATACACGTTATTGAAATGTTTTCTGTTGTTGTCGTTTTTTCAATTCAAACAGTTGTGGCGAGTGGTTTGAAACGTAATTTAAAGTTTGAGTGTTGGAAGTCATAATGATTAGGCTCGCTCGCCATTTGTGCTCAAGCACATCACTAGTTTATTGGCGAGCGAGCGTAGTGAGCGAGACACTTACAGGGGTAACACAATCGAAAATCGGGGATGCTTGTTTATCAGTATGTATGGACGTAAGTATGTCATTTTGTACTTTGACCCTCGCGTATTTTTGTGTTCGCTCTGCGTTCGACTCCGTCCCAAACTTCACTAAAAACAGTATCCTCTGGTTTAGCGACCATTACCCGTATCACCTTAGAAATTGAATTGTGTGTACCGCTTTGAATTTGTTTTGCGTGTGCAGTTAAAACTCTAAAACTTATGGGAATTCCATTTCTATTTGTCACAGTTATAAGCCCTACCAACAGCATTTACTGGAAAATGTATTGTCCACTAGACGAACCACGAAGGTAAGTCTTGCGTAGGTATGTTCAGTTGTGTGAAAGTATTGTGCGTTACAACTACTATTAAGAATATCACAAAGAAAATTTTAAATAACGTGACTTGATTTTGTTGCTTCTCTTTCAATTCAAACAGTTGAGGGGAGTGGTTACTATGGCATTGAATCCCCTTTACCGTATATGCTTAATTATTTAACAACTCGACTATATTTAGTAGTTTGAATAACAATAGTGTAGTTTAAGGCTCGCTCGCTCATCGTGTAAAAATGTAAAGAAAGCAAAATGGTTGAGGATCTATTGCAGCCACATAAAATAATGATGGCTAGTGGTGTTCTTTCTGCCAGTAGATAATCCTTTGCCATGGAACTGTTCAAATTCTGTGGAAAATTTGGACTTAGTGTGCAAAACTGACAAAGTGTTGTTTGCTAATCGAGTTTTGAAAGCAGATAAGGTTTTGCAGTCCACAAATGTGAAATATGCAAAATGTGTTACATCACATAATCATCCATGTCAATTAGTTGTAAAAGGTCAATTATTTACTCCAATGAATCAAGAATCACACCAGGAGTTAATTTCAAAAGTAACAATTGAGCATAAAAATAAAGAGATGAAGGAAACGTGTGTGTGTGATGATATTATTACATTAGAAATACCAGAAAATAATCTACCCGATGAGACGGCTCCACAATTTGTAATCCCAATATCAGAGGTGTCTGGACATGACAATCAACAACAACACGATGATAAGTTCTCTCACAGTCAAAGTCTAAGCACTGTGGGTTTTGAAAAACATGGAGATTTTATACCACAAGAAGGATAAAGAAAAGGATGAAATAAAGGCAGTTAGAAAATTTTCTCTTCCATTACGTAGCTAAGATAAACATCTCATTTATGATTACAAGTGAAGGCACACAATGTTACTCTCATTGTACAGGTTAAAATAACCTTTAACTATATAAATTCATGAATATCTATTTATTATGCATAATTCATAATTATAATTCACTTTTAGTTGTAGCAATTTTAGTAATATAGTTCCACACTCAAAATGAGATAATTAAAAGCATCATTTTAAATTAATGTTGTACATATATAAATAGGATAGCCTTGATGAGAGCAACTTATTAAACTGGTGCTGTGGGAATAGTAAATAGATGTATCATTTAGATGTTCCCCAGTTAAAGAGAAAACCTGAACTCTTTAAACTAGCTCCTAGCTCTTCATAGTTTGACAAGCCACCACAGGCAGTTACTGCTAACAGTTCTGAGATACTTTTATAATCTGTACATGCAAAACAAATGCAGTTTCACTGAGAGGGTGTTCACATATCAGTCTATTTTAGAGCTCATGCAGTGTACGTACTACATAGAAGTTACTTTTTGAAAGATTGGCATAACAAATAGGAATACCTCTCACCTTGCCTTCCACAGTATCAATGGGTGAGAGAAAAAGGTATAATACAGTTCATTTACTTACATTGGTACTCAATTTTATGTGGTTCTAAAAGCCACACAATTTTGGAGAGAAAAGAGATAATTCAAAATTTGAACATGCTAAGTTTTTCCGTTTATGGATGGTTCATCATTGGAAAGAGATATTACCAAAGCTTCAGATTTTACCATAGATGAAATGGGTGTGAAGTACATTAACATGATCAGTATAGTTGCTACATTGCTGGCTGAAACCCTTCTGATGAGCAGAGCCTTTAATTTTGAAGAATTTTGCTGGAAATACTGTAATAGCTATTCTATAAGAGTTAACTACAGAACTTGAGAGTGTCGTATTCTGCTTCTAATAGTACTAATATAGCTACATCTATGTAGTTATTTTTATTAGACCAAGCTAAAAGCTCAAATTGGTGGGTGACCAAAGTGCTTGACTTCACAGACTGGTTACATTTCATATTAATTCTACAAAGTTTTAAAAAGTTTCTATGCAGTTTGTTGGTTATCATCACTCCAAACTTCTCTTTAGCAAAAAAGCTTGCTAATCATAATTAAAAGGAGAAATGCATACCAGCTGAAAAAATAAAGGAAATATTCGAGTTGGCACCATCTTGAACTGTTAATTCAGCTTGTGCCAGGTCAACAGTTAGTAGAAAGAGTTACTAATAAAATAAAATGAACATTTTTCATGGTGTCTTTTACCTGACTGACTGCAGTACCAAAGTGCAGCACATAATAATTACTTTTCCAAATGATGAGATTGCTCCTATTGTAAGTGGTTATTACCCATCACCAGAAATAGACCGATGGAAATCGCTTGTAGTTATTGACAAAGAAAGTACAGGAGCATATTATTCTCTGATTGTACTAGTCTAAATCTGGCTTACTTACAGTATCTCATTTAACCCAGATATTATTTTTGATCTTAAATGTGAAACTAGTCAGTAACAACCCTTTAGATAATAAACAAGTACATTTTTTGTAGACGTGTGATGCCTCTAAAGTAAATAATGCAATTTTTATGTATCTGATGACAGAGAACAATACCTGCATGCAAGTTGAAGAGCAACCATCCCTGTGTTACTTGTATTATCTCAAATTGAAGATCCTTTCTGGCTACACAATCTAACAGCTATTCTAAAGCCAACCCCTTCTCCCTGAATATTTCTTCCTTGTTGGATGTCATCTGTTTCAGTGCCTAGGAGAATCTTTCACAATGATGCAGTCTCCTCCATAAAAGAGGCAGTGTTGCTGAAAATAAAATTTGTAGATTTATTCTGTGCTTTTTGCTTTCTTTTTGAAAATACACGTTGACACAATGTCAACAAACAGTACATTATGTATTTAGCTTTCTCACTGCTCCAGCAGTGTGAAGACCATCTTTGTATTGCTTACTTGCTCTCACAATTCTCTCCATTGAGATTTGAGATAAAGGATCTTTCTTTGAACTCTTTGAAAATAAAAGAACAAAAACAAAAAGTATCTGTCTTCCACACTGTATGTCAAGACTTGATACTTAGTGGAGCAATTTGTATATTTTTGCCTCCATAGGACCAGCCCAAAGTGCCTCAGTCACCCTGAACATGACAACTAATGACAGGAAAAGCTTAAAACATTTTTCATTTTGGGACACTTTATATCAAACAGCACATGTTTAGCTGTGTTTTTCAAGATGTGTTTTTGCTTCCCATTTATTGACTGAAATATTTTTGTGGCGAAGATTGTGTCATATGATGTAACCCTCACACTTGCTGATATATTCTGTGATATTCATATTTAAATAGTGTTTAAATCATTTCTTATTCAATTAAGAAGCAACCATTATAGCCAGCATTTACCAGGTATGTGTTGGTAAATATATGCAATATGAAGCAAACAAACAACAAGTCTCTACAATCTAAACAAAATGACAGGTATGCTAATAGTGAATAGTTGGAGAGTCCAGCTCCTTAAGTAGTGCATGATAGAAAGAGAGAGAGAGTTGGTTGGTTACAGCCTTTTCCAAGTTAATCACCCAACTATAAAATGAGAGTAATAATAAAATATAACTAGTAGCTATGATAACAGTAAATACTAACGACTAAAATTCTGAACACCAAGGATAGAAACTTACTTTATATATTCAGCAGATTCTTGCACCTGGAAGGCATGATGAAGTTCTTGTCTTCCTGAAGGATGTTCCAGGCAGATAGAATAAGAAGACGAGTCTGCTTTAAGTGTGCAACCATATATGGACATAGAAGCTACAGCCCTGGTGTCCTAAAACAGCAATTTGTAAAAATAGTCAGTGTCAAATTGTATTTGTTGTTTGAATAGACATAAAAAATTATGTTTGTATTGAGAATATGAATTGGCACATAGTAACTAAACAGACGTTATAAATGTCAAGGTGTAAATTTCATTAATGTTCTGTTTGGCTAGATATTATACAAACTTTAAAGTCTTAAGAACCTAGCATTATATCTAGCATTATATCTAGCATTATACATAATTTTGTATATAAGCTTAACGTTATAGTTATAAACCAAAATTGAGGTTTGTATGCGCTTTATAAACTCCGAGACACGAGGGCGCAATCCGAGTGGCGAGAATTTATAAATCGCAATACAAGCCTAATGATTGTGGTTTATAACTATTTTATAGCCCGCGGACATAGTTAACTGGTAACGTTTGCGTTCTTAGTAACTCTTTACAGGAATGGAAACGAGCTGTTAAAGAGAGTCTGCTGATGGTGCCACCATTGTCGACAGTCACTGTAAAAAGCAGCGGTTTGATTTTAAGACCACCGAAGATATCAATAAAATGTCCATTTAAAAGGTTCCTAAAACTACAACCTATTCCACTCAATGGGCTATGAACAATTTTGATTGTTGGAGACTTGCCAGAAACAGCCGTTCTGTAGACGAAAAAGTTCCTGAAAACATGTTCATTAATGGAAATGAGGAGGAAGTAAATTTCTGGCTGATGCGGTATGTATTAGAAACTAGGAAAAGCAACAGTGAATTGTTTCCACCAAAAACCATTTATCTGCTACTATCTGGTATACTGCGCAACGCTCGTCAATACCCACGCTCCGAACTTTCTGGACAAGAACAATATTAAGTTCCAGTCCTTTCATGCTGTGTTGGACAATTTGTTCAAAGAATTGCAAAAGGATGGTGTTGCAAAAGACACAAAATTGTGGGAGACAATAGTCATCAGGACAGAAAATCCCAAAGCACTTCTTCGAGCCGTTTTTTATCTGAATGGAAAAAACTTCTGTTTAAGAGGAGGCCAAGAACACTGTAACCTGAAGCTATCTCAGCTAGTTAAATGTACCTCCCCTTCTTTGCACTACCTATATCTGGAAAATTCATCAAAAAAAACAATCCTGGAGGTCTAGCCCACTTCAAGCAAGAAGCCAAACGTGTTCCAATTTATTCAAATTCAAAAGCAGGTGACAAGTGCCACATTCATATTTTGGACTTATATTTCAGTAAGCTTCCTCCAGATGCTTGGAAGAAAGATTATTTCTATGCCTGATCATCATTGCCTAACGTCCCTAGTGACCCTGGTAAGCCTTGGTTCTCACCTGTACCAGTGGGAAAAAATATGCTGGCTACTACCATGTTAAAAAAACATGTGCAGCGAAGCCCAGATAGATGGTAGAAAAACCAAATACTCACTGCGTGCCACAGGAGCTTCGGAATTGTTTCAAGCTGGCGTACCAGAAAAAATTATTAAAGAGCGGACAGGACACCACTCTTTAGAAGCACTGCGAACATATGAGCAAACTACCACAGAACAGCACCAAGCAATATATTTTGATATTTTATCGGCTGAGAAAAAACAACAACACATTTCAACAAGCTTTACACTCAAAACAAAGTATATCCCAGCAGCACTCCATTCCTATACATATTCAACATATGGCACCATGTCAAACCTACCACAACTGCACTTTCAATTTTAACAACAGTGACACAACAAAAAGAAATAGAGAGTTCATTATTTCATCAACATTAAACTTTTGAACTCTAGCTACTGATCATTTTACATTATTACTAATCAAATTTTACATCCAAGTTCTTACTTACTATATCAAGACTCCAAACATAAACAACGAGCAAAGTATAGCGTTAGCTATCTTAGTAATTGTATTAAAGTACCCAAACTCTTCATTATTCCATTTTGCTTTGATCTGCCTTCCATCATAATTATGATTGCTATGAACTATATCAGACTTTTTCCCGCTAATACATTTTCTTACGAGCATACCAGACTGTATCCGATTTAGTTCTTAACGACAAGCGCGTTCGCTACGGTAACGGGCTATAAATTGATTTTGATTTGTGTTGATCATTGGTTAAAATGTGTACCCATTTTCTCAATAACTACATAAAGTAAAATATTCATCAAACCTTTTGCTCTGACAAGTCTCCATATAATTTCTTACTCACATTTCTTTTCTTGTACTTGTATAGTACATTATTGCTCATTAGTTTGTACCATCTCTTCTTCTGGGAAGATGAGGAATAAACATATCCAGAAACAATAATGCCATCATAAATTGATACCTACAGCAACACAAACACATGCTTAAAATATTACTTCCAGCAATTACAGAAGTCAATTAAAAACAAAAACCAATTAAATATACAGTTAATTGACTGGATCTGACTGTAATCTGTTCCTGTTATAATCACACGCAATGTCTATAAACAACAAGTTCCACACTACCTCAATCTAGTCACACATAAACTGTGCAGTGCTTGCAATAAATCATTTAAACAATCCATTGGCCTGGAGTTGGGGGGGGGGGGGGGGGGGGGGGGGGGGGGGGGGGGGGGGGGGGGGGGGGGGGAAGCTGGAGTGAGGGTGTTCAATGGCTGGTTCCAGCTACTTAACTCCCTTTATATTATAGTATACATGCTCATAAATATAAACTTGATAACTAAATGTATATCAAAAGCATACTATATTCAATGACCCTTCCGTGAACAGTGCATAAATACCATAACTAAATAGCTGATAGAGCGGCATGCACTATTTCCCCTCAAACAAAAACCAATTAAATATACAGTTAATTGATTTGAAATATAGTATTTATTCTTCTGATTAGTTTAAATTGAAATCATGAATACATGTGTAATAGTTCATAAAGCAGGTCAAAGTTGTACTACTGAAGGTTGCACTTACACTAGAATCTTTTTTTCGCAAACAGACTCTCATAACTTCCTCATACATGGCATCTTGTAGACCCTTTTAAATAATTGGAATAATACTGATAATAACAGTAGTAGTAATATAAGAATGATAATAATGGGTCTACTAACAATAACACTTATTCATGAATGCAATGATTGAAGCATTGTTCAGTATTATTCTAAATGAATAGCTAACACATTGAAGGTCAACTGGCAGTAACTCTAGTAATTGTTAGATTTGACAATTTAAATTAGCTATTAATCTTACATATATCCAGGCAATCTTTTCATCCTCAGAGCTGCATTTTAACATAGAAATATAACTATAATATATGTAACAAAATATTGTACTCCACATAATTCAATCAGCTGTTAATTCTGAATAGCAGACTCAAATCTATGGACGAGTTTATTTTTAGTGACTACGTGTAATCCCCATAGAACAAACCTGGCCACAAGAGTGACTGCTCCTGTTTTTGAAAACACGTCAAAAGAATAATTAAATCTTGCGATTTGGAGACTCTTTACCTGCACATATGCAGCACACACATAACATACACACAAAACAATTCATTTTAACAAGTTATGACAATATGGTAATGTACATAAGTTACTGCTCCTGTGCTGTAGCTATACAGATACTGGAATGACAGCTGGTGCCTGTAATCTATACCACCATTGCCTACTCAATGCCACTTGTGTATTCATTCATGACTGCAAATACTTCAAGTTTATTATTCACACCATTAGCTAGTGGATAAGGCTGCTACTTTAAAATGTATTTGTTATCAATCCATTTTATTAGTTATCGCACACAACAGAATAAAATATGTATAAAGAAATTACTTGTTGGCTAATGAAATTCTGGACATTTACTCACTTGTGCTCTGGTTGTTGAGCTACAATAATCCTAACTAATTCTTAGTCCCAATTTTTCCCATTATGATCTTAAGGAATACTACTTGCAGCAAATTTTTAATCTTGCAAGGGATCATTGAAATTATGTGACTTGGTTTAACTCCTACGTTGTGCTAATATTCACATTGAATATTGTAACTTACCTGCATGCCATGGACGGGCATTTCAAAAAGGAAATTGTACTTTTTTCCTTTCCTATTGGTAATTACCAATAGATCAGAAAACTAGAAAAACCATACACAAACATAATAATATACAAGAGTGTGCATCAAAGAAGTAGAACAGTTGTTATTAAAACAGAATTGATCAGAATTATCTATACTGGCTATCAATCCACTGGCCTAATCACAAAGATGCTATGATGAAGTTTGTTTCTTACCAGGAAGAAGAAGCGTTCTTTAAAAGATTTCAATTTACAAATAGCCAGAGGTCCCTTCATTATCAATCTTCTGGATGGTTTAAATAAAGTTCCTTTATAACCCACAATATTTATCTTTTCCTTGAATACAAACAAACAAATATTTTAGTTAAAATAAACAAACACAAATATAAATATCCTTACAGCAAGAAATGAATATAATGGTGAAATATAGGTTTATTATATTCAATGAAAACTTATTTACCAAGTTCTGACCCCCCTTCATAAAAACTAGATTGACACTTTCTCACCTAAAGGGGCCTGGATAAAAGCAAATGAAAAATGTGAAAAAATCTTAGTTGTCGCCAGGAATTCGAACCCAGGGCCACTGGCTTTAGCCACCAGTGCTCTAAACACTGAGCTACGACAACCCTCGACTTTCAAGACTGTCACATTCTTCCTTTATACTGTTGAGTAGTACCGCTTGCTGCAGTCTCGTACTCAGCAGGCCTATTCGGTGCCGACCAGAAATACCTCCCTAAGATTTTTTCACATTTTTCCTTGCTTTTTTCCAGACCCCTTTAGATGAGAAAGTGTCAATCTAGTTTTTATGAAGGGTAAGAACTTGGTAATTGTCATGACGACTGAAATAACCGCATCTAGCAGACATCATGCCACACATTTACAAACATAGAATTGGGGCCTTATAAAGTTTAATCCCTAGTTATCAACCTCTTAGATTTTGGCTGTTGTGACAAGCAAATAATAAATGTTTAACACATTCATTCTATCCTCTTGTTTTGTCAGGATTTGATACCGAAATCCCAGCTAGGAGGAAGGGTATCGTCACTAGAGCAGGGACACACAATACTTCGCGATGCGCATGCATGCAGCAATCCACCAAAAATTAACCACATAATCCAACAATCTCATGAGTTCTACACACTGCATTTTAAAATATGAACTATAACCTATAGAATAGCTGAGTGTGTAGCACAAAATAAATATTAAAATAGGTATATGTAGTTATATTTAAATGGCTCAGACAACCATATTTTGCACATGACATTTTTGTATATTGTATTAAAAAGCCGTAATACACTGCTTTGAGTGTTGTCCAGTAACGCTGTTGATTGTCCCATGGGACGTACCATGGTATGTCCTATCACAATTTTGGAATTTATTAAATTTGTAACTTTCACTGCAGGGAACCCTTCCTTGTGGTTGAATAGTTGTGCTAACCTTTGTGTTTGTAGACACATGACAGGAACACTTCACCCCCCATAACCCACCTTGTTGCTCGGGGGCTTACACACCCCCCAACATATGCTGTCACAAATGCATGTTTTGGCTATTTTGGATTCATTTCCAAATATGACTATAGTACACACCCATATAAGTGGGTGTGGCCTTCCAGGAATACCCATGAATAACCATGGACAGTTGACAGCAAAGATGGACACCTATACTCCCTTCCATTATGACCTTGTTTAATAATTAAACACAAACCTTACCTCCTCCTTCACTTTTGACGAGGAGCAAGACTTTGTACATACATCTTCAGAAATCTGGATGGCAGAAAAATGAATATCAACCACGTATCAAATACGCACCTTGCCCCATCCTTCTTTTTCCATCTAACTCAGATACCTACTAGGAACCACAAAGCTCGCACAACATAACTCTGCCCACTCATGAAAATTTAAAAAATGACTTACAAGTTCAATTTCTACTCCCTAAAAAGACTTCCATTAAACCCTATTCTAAACTACCACGATAACACTGCTGTCTATTACTAACAACCTCATACATTGTCATTAGTCTTACCTATAATCTTCACCTGTTCAAACCCTTTCAAGTTCCATACAACGATATTTACCAAACTACCATTCCAATGTTAACTTTATTTAAACTCATTTAAATTCATTATATGAGGCTTAAAAATTATTTGATTATTAAGACATCAGATTACCCAGAGATGATACCTGCATTTTAGGTATCAATAAGATGCAGAGTACAATTTGGTCTGATGGAATAGACAATAACTTTATTATAATTGTTCTTGATAAAGCTGTACAAAAGTCCTTATAAAATGATCAAATGACTCAATCAAAAATCTCACAAATATTGATAATTTAATTCAGAGATATTCGAATAACTTCTTTCTCTCTCACTATTGACTTTGTTTCAATAAAAATAATAGAATGAAATAAAACACTCACGTTTTCCTTTTCTTTTGACGTGGAGCAAGACTCCACAATTCCATCATCAGATATCTGAATTAAAAGAAAATGAAAAGTAACAAGCATAATAATGTGTTGCTTAATAAAGTGTAGTCAGTACTTATATCAATAGCAGTATGATCTTTAACCAAAATACTATGTCGTTGCACTTTGGAAAACATTCTATATATTCACGTTACGGTAATTTTAACAAAATTTACAATGACTGATAAAATTTACATCCAACTGGACGTAAAAAGAAGCAAACAACAAATAGTACAAGTTTAAATTGGATCTGTATTCATAATTTCATGAAGCTCAAGTCCTAGTTTATACTATGTTTGAATACAATAGTGTATGTGTTGGGCTTAGTAGCAAGAAAAATGTCTTGCTCAACAAACTATTTACTACCCTTTTAAATAATTTCATTACAATGCTCTTCATAATGTTATTGATAAAATTGATTCTTCAGTGAGTGTATATACGCGTAGTTTCACAATAATGTCATTTTAAAAGGTACTGAGTGATTCGATCTATACCAGATTTTTTAATGTGGAATATTCCACATTTGACTCCAGCTACTACTCTATACTTTTGACTACCAATACATTCGATTACACGGAAAAAATGTCTGCATTCTCAGAAGCAATAAAAATGCAGATCCTTATTAGGTTCGATGGAAATTTCACATTACCTTATAATAATTATATTTGTACAAAAATATGTCAATTATTCATAAAGGCCCTTAAGAGATTAAACAACACCATTGAAAGTGACATTAGAAAAATGTTTTAAAATACTTTCCTTTCTCTCTCACTTCAATTGTAACAACTTTATTCTAATAAAACAGAAACCTCACCTTATCCTTCACTTTTGACGAGGAGCAAGACTTTGTACATACATCTTCAGAAAACTGGATGGCAGAAAAATGAATGTCAACCAGGTTATAATGTGTTGTGGGAAAACATGTAGCCATGCAGTTTATATGCACGGACATTACCATTGGTTTAATAAAACTACAAAACAAAATACTGTCAATCAAACATGTCAACTATTTGATACATTCAAAGTTATTGTATTTCTGACATAATTTACAATGATTTGATATAATGCACACCCAACTGGATGTACCACAGCAAACATGCCTGACAATTTGAAAGTGCTGCTGGTCACGATTTGATTGATTGTATGACACCATTGAAAGTCTCACAAATATTTATAAACTCAGAGAATAATTTAAATATTTTCTCTCTCCCTTCATTGTTGTTGTTTTTCAACTAAGAAAATAAAAAAACTGACCTCATCCTTCTCTTTTGATGCGGAGTAAGATTCCACAATTACATCATCAGATATCTGAATTGCAAGAAAATGAGTACAAATAATCATGCAATGTGTGTTTCTTAAAAAGTGTATGCAGTACTTATGCCAATAGAGGCGTGGGGTTAAACAAAAATGCAAAATACTGTGTCATTGAAATGTGGCCATTTTGGAACAACTATATTTGATTCATTCAAGTTATGAATTTTGACAAAATTTACAATGACATGCCTAAAATATTAAAAGTGCCTATTCACACAATAATCTCACAAAATTATAATTCTGCTACTAAAGTTTGTAGCGACAAGTAATGGTAAAGAGTTAATATCATAAATGAACAATATGAATGAAAATTTTGATATGTACTCATAACTTCATGAGGCTCATGTCCTAGCTTATACAATGTTTGAATATAATATAAATGTAGCTATATGCATTGGGTTTATAGCAAGACAAGTTGTCTTGCTCTCCAAACTATTAACTACTCTTATAAATACATTCATTACAATGATCTTCAAGCTCACATTACAATAACATCAATAAAATTTAATACTTGTTAATAATTTTTTTTCTTCAGCATGTGTTTATAAAAAATTATGCCACCTTAAAAGACCTGGTACAGATTGAATCATTCCATACCATTTTAAATCATATTATTGTGAAACTAGTGAGCTTCTTTTAGAATAGCTGAGTATTAAACACCCACTAAATAAAATAGGTGTGTAGGTGGAACCATGTCTTGCAAATGATGACTTATATTGTATTGAAAAGCTGTAATTTACTGTTTTGGCTGTACTGTAGTTTTTCCATATGTACTATATTTCAATACATATCACTATCAACACGTTAGATTACCCCAAAAAATGTCTGCAATCTGAGTATCAATAACATACAGCTCACTATTTGGTTTTATGAACATTTCACAATAACCTTGCGATATATGTACTTGATAGAAATTATACAAAAATCTGTAAATTATTCATAAAGGCCTAAGAAATTAATTACACCATTGATAGTCAAATGCTTTCCTCACTTCTCACCTCCATTATGACCCTGTTTCAACTAAGAAATAATAAAAAAAAAAAGAAAACCTCACCTCCTCCTTCTTTCTTAACTCGGAGCAAGTCTCCACAATTACATAATCAGATAACTGAATTGTGGAAGGAAAATAATACTAACATAATGAAGCACCAAAAGCTTGAAGCATGATAGACAAACAGACAGGATGACTACAATAACCTTCCCATGTATGCACACCAAGGGTTACTATTGGGTTGCATAATAAAGTGTATGCAATAATTATACCAATAGCTGCATGTTCCGGTATAATACAATGTTTGAGTAAAATGTAAATACATATGTATAAGTTTTAGTTGTAAACAAATTGTCTTGCTTACCAGACTATTTACTACTCGTATAAATACTTTCACTATAATTGTGTTCAAGTTTTTGTAGATTAATTACAAATAATGTCAATTAATTGATTTCTATATTATCATTGATATAATGTAGATCCTCAAGTACCGGCCACAAATTTCCCCTTGAAACATACGTAGATATCTATATACCTTCTCAAATAACAGCATTGCAAATCAAATCGGAGAAATAGCTTACAATACGTTCCCTTTACTCTCACAATTCCATTATGATTTTGTTTCAACCAAGAGATAATAAAATTAAAAAAACAACTCTCTCCATTGACCTTGTTTAAGAAATAATAAAGTCAAAACACTCACCTCTCCATTCACATTTAAAGTGGAGGAAGACTCCACAACTACATTATCAGATATCTGCATTTTAATGAATTAAATACCAGCAAGCTCATTAAGTGTTGCAGCCAAAATTTGCCCTTCGAAGCATATGTTGGTTTCTATAAACCTTCTCAAATGACAACATTGAAAGTCAAATCAGAGAAATAGCTCATAATACCTTTCCACTCTCTCTCACAATTCAATTATGATCTTATTTCAACCACGAGATAATAAAAATAAACAAACTCTCTCCATTGATCTTGTTTAAGAAATAATAAAATCAAAACACTCACCTCATCATTCACTTTTGAAGTGGAGGAAGACTCCACAACTACATCATCAGATATCTGCATTTTATAAAATAAATACTAGCAAGCTCATTAAGTGTTGCAGCCAAAATTTGCCCCTCCAAGCATATGTTGATTTCTATAAACCTTCTCAAATGACACCATTGAGAGTCAAATCAGAGAAATAGCTCATAATACCTTTCCACTCTCTCTCACAATTCAATTATGATCTTATTTCAACCAAGAGATAATAAAATTAAAAAAACAACTCTCTCCATTGACCTTGTTTAAGAAATAATAAAATCAAAACACTCACCTCTTCATTCACTTTTGAAGTGGAGGAAGACTCCACAACTACATCATCAGATATCTGCATTTTAATAAAATAAATACTAGCAAGCTCATTAAGTGTTGCAAATTTGCCCCTCGAAGCATATGTTGGTTTCTACAAACTTCTCAAATGACAACATTGAGAGTCAAATCAGTGAAATAGCTCATAATACCTTTCCACTCTCTCTCACAATTCAATTGTGATCTTATTTCAACCAAGAGATAATAAAACAAAAAAAAAACAACTCTCTCCATTGACCTTGTTTAAGAAATAATAAAATCAAAACACTCACCTCTTCATTCACTTTTGAATTGGAGGAAGACTCCACAACTACATCATCTGATATCTACATTTTAATAAAATAAATACTAGCAAGCTCATTAAGTGTTGCAGCCTAAATTTGTCCCTCGAAGCATATGTTGGTTTCTATAAACCTTCTCAAATGACAACATTGAGAGTCAAATCAGAGAAATAGCTCATAATACCTTTACACTCTCTCTCACAATTCAATTATGATTTTATTTCAACCAAGAGATAATAAAACAAAAAAAAACAACTCTCTCCATTGACCTTGTTTAAGAAAATAATAAAATCAAAACACTCACCTCTTCATTCACTTTTGAATTGGAGGAAGACTCCACAACCACATCATCAGATATCTGCATTTAAAAAAATAAATACTAGCAAGCTCATTAAGTGTTGCAGCCAAAATTTGCCCCTCGAAGCATATGTTGGTTTCTATAAACCTTCTCAAATGACAACATTGAGAGTCAAATCAGAGAAATAGCTCATAATACCTTTCCACTCTCTCTCACAATTCAATTATGATCTTATTTCAACCACGAGATGAAAAACAAAAAAAAACAACTCTCTCCATTGACCTTGTTTAAGAAATAATAAAATTAAAACACTCACCTCTTCATTCACTTTTAAAGTGGAGGAAGACTCCACAACTACATCATCAGATATCTGTATTTTAATAAAATAAATACTAGCAAGCTCATTAAGTGTTGCTTAAAAAAGTGTACACAGTACTTATACAATTGTGACATATGTCAAACAAAAATGAAAAAATGAAACATTTTCATTGAAATGTGGCCTCTCTGGACAAACAGTTGATACATTAAAATTGTGATATTTTTGACATATTTACAAGGATATGATTAAATGCCAATTCAACTGGATGTAAATAGCTGCAAACATGCCTGACATTACATGAAACAATTGTTATCACAAAAATGATAGCAATTTTGCCAATTATTTAATATTGACAAGGATTGGTAGTTAATGTCTTGAACAAAATAAATTCCAATTTGGATCTGATTAAATAAAATAAGAGGTTTCTAATTAAAGAGCATCCAATATATAGCATTTGATCAAATGTTTATCACATGATGTAAATGGAGTATTTGTATATTGTGACTATCAGTACATTACCCAGAGAAAATGCTTGCATTCTCTGTATCAATAGATGGATCTGCAACCACATTAAATGACTATTGGATCAGCGATCAACTACATATTTGAATATTGAGGTTTCTAATTGACAAGAAACCATTATGTGACTGCAGCATCAGACCAAGCATTTCAAAAATAATAAAAGAAAAAGAAAACTGTGAAAAGAATGAGAGATTGTAAATTAATTTGAAAATGTGTGGACTAGTAATACATTAGATAATCCAGAAAAAATGCCGGCATTCCCTGTATCCTCTATAAGATTCTCCCCACCACTCCTATTGGATTGGAATGCACTTAATCCTACGCCTCTCGTTCCGTTAAACTCACCCTCATCTCCATGTTCGTCATCAGTGGGCCTCCCTGATTCCGCAGCTTCAATAGCTGAGTGGTTTGGCAAGGGCGGTGGCCGGAACCCCCGCCCCCAATCAGCAGTTGCCGAGTTGGGGCAAATTAATGGGGTGGGGATAAACCCCTTTAATTCCGACCACACGCGTCACGGCAAAACAGCCGAGGCTGTCTACCGGAAAATTGAAATGACCCTCCCCCCCTCTATTTGGGTAAAGGTGTGTGGGTGGGTGGTAGAGCTTCGAAACAGAGTCTTGCGTTGTGTTTCTCAAATGACTGACTGAACCACTGACCATGTGCTCTCACCATTTACCCGCCCGGCACGCCCGCGCGCGTCGTGCCGCCCTTACCCAATGCCGGAACTTCCGCCTTGGATTAACCCCACCTAGCCTACGTCTAAATGGCCATTAATCCTACGCCTCTCGTTCCGTTAAACTCACCCTCATCTCCATGTTCGTCATCAGTGGGCCTCCCTGATTCCGCAGCTTCAATAGCTGAGTGGTTTGGCAAGGGCGGTGGCCGGAACCCCCGCCCCCAATCAGCAGTTGCCGAGTTGGGGCAAATTAACGGGGTGGGGATAAACCCCTTTAATTCTTCCAAGGGAAGGAACGACCTTTGCCCCAAAGGCGGCAACCCAAATCCCACATGAACCGGAAGGGAGGGCCTAACCCACAGAAAACTCATGCGCCCACATTGACTCAATCACATCAGAAACAATTATTCAAAGTAGCACAATATGAATGCATCGTAAAATACAAGTCTGGACAAGTACAATGGTATTAACACAAACATGACCCCTCAGTCTGAATGATACATCAACACAGCCTAGCGGAGTAACTGGCCAACTGGTGTCTAGGAATCCGGATGTATTCCAGATAGGCCAGACTACGCCATCTACCCAACGTCTGGATAGTAGAGTCCTCCAAACCTCTCGAGGCAGCTGTAGTGGCAGCCCCAATTCGGAAGCTGTGACCGGCATACTTGTCTGCCTCCAGCCCGGCGCACCTCAAGGCTTCTCGGACTGCCGACACCAGTCTCTGTCGGGTCAAGGGCTTGCCATCCTTGAACACGAAGAGTGGACCAGGCTTCTTGCCTCTGACTGTCAGGTAGGCCAACACTGCTGACACTGGACACAGGTCCGAGGTCGCACGCCCAATGTACAACGTGATTCCTTTCCTGAAGGGATCCGTCTTGGAGGCCTTCAGAGTAACACTCAATACGGCTGGATTCACTGGGTTGTCCACGGCCAGGTCACCCCAGCAAAGGTGCACTGAACGATCAAAAAAGGAGTCATCAGGGACGGTGAACTCTCCAGCACGCAGGAAGCCAAAGAAGGCTATACAGCATGCCGCCCACAGCATGACAATGTCGCTGTCCTCAGCCTGGTCATCCCAAATTATCTTCATCTTACGCAACAAAGGAGGCGTAATAGGGAGTCTCACTCTCTTGTCACGGTCACCTTGCGACCTCTTCACGCCCCTCAGCACGTAGTGAAGTTTCGACCACGAAGGAAGGAATGGGTCGCCCAGGCCTTCGCCAATGTGCAAGTGCCTCACACCTGCCATATATGACTTGATCGTGCGATGCTTGAGGCCCTCCATAGCAAGCTGTGCCACAAACTTGCACACGACACTCTCGGAGGCTGGGACTCCACAGAGCCCAGTTCGGTTACAAAATTCCAAATACCGCTTCTGACCGGTGCGATAGACCCGGAGGGTGTTATCTGCCAGTCCTCTCATAAAAAACGTCTGAACATGCCGATCCAGTCCACCCTGGTCCAGTCTGGCGTTCCGAGCACCAGGCACTCCAACAGCCTGTCCGGAAGAACAGTGGGTGACTCGTTCGCCCCTGGAACCAAACGCTGGAAGGAAGGCAAAGCATTTCTGGATAAAGCATCAGCTGCCCCATTTAGAACTCCAGGAATGTGCCTACACTTCAAGGACACTCCCCACCTGGCCAGAAAGAAGGATAGACACCTCATCAGGTGCATAGCCCTATCCACTTTGCTCCTGCCAGAGTTCACTATTGCGACCACTGCTGCGTTGTCGCATCTACAAGAGACGCTCATGCCCTGCCACATCTCGCCCCACACAGCCACACCCAGGACAATAGGAAGCAACTCCTTGATGGTGATGTGTATGCCAGACCAGCTCTCCGGGAGCGGCAGCTGGAACCAGTGGCCCTGTGAAGTATATGCACCGCAGCCCCAAGAGCCAGAAGCATCTGAGGTCAACTCCACACTTGGCATGCTCAGTAGGATACTGGACACTGGACAACTGCCGTTCCATATGGGCAAGAAGCAGGCCCACCACTTCAAGTCTGAACGGAAGCCTGCATTCAGATGGACCCTGTGGTGCAGCTCCCGAACCGACCTCGCCAGCTCAATCATTCTCCTCAAGAAAGAGCGACCAGGCTTGATCACGCAGCAAGCATGCTGCAACTGACCAATCAGGGACAACAGGTCTCTCTTAGTTCCAAACTTCAGAGTACTCCACTTCTGGATCTCCCTCTGAAGTCTCTCCAACTTGACCACTGGCAGCCGCAGTGTCATGGCCACAGTATCGATCTCTATGCCCAAGAAAACCAACTTGGTAGTTGGGCCCTCGGTCTTTCTGGGGGCCACAGGCACCCCCACCACCCTGCACCGGGCCAGCGCCCGCTGCAGGGACAATCCGCATTGTGGTGAATCTGGCTCGCCGAAGAGCAAGAAATCATCCAAGTAGTGCAAACCATTGACATTGTCATGGTGGACGATAATCCACAACAAAGCATCCGCGACTGCATTGTATAGCTTAGGAGCGGACCTCAAACCGAAGGGCAACACTTTGTCTACGTAGACCTTGCCCTCCCACTTCATGCCCAACAACCACCTGTCATCGGGATGAACTGGCACCGTTCGAAAGGCACCCTCCACATCGAACTTGGCCAGCTGGCAACCGCGACCAACGGCGACTACCCTCTCGCAAGCTGCGTCCACTGACGTATAGCTCACAGAACAAACTTCACGCTCTATGCCATCATTTATACTGGCACCCTTGGGTGAAGATAGATCTACTATGAGCCTCCAACGGCCCGGCTGGTGGTTCTTAGGCACCAACCCCAACTTGTTGATCTGCACCAAAGACAGACACTTGCCCTCAATTGGGCCGATCAATCTGCCTGCTCTGAACTCAGTCTCTAAGAACTTGCTCACCACCTCAGGGTGCTCACGAGCGGTGGGCATGTTTGAAACTGCACTCTTGCAGACGGCCCCACCATATCGGAACCCAATCCGGAATCCAGCACGGAGACCATCCAAGAGAAACCCACAATACGCTCTGTCGGGGTGGTCCTGCAGGTGGCTCATCCACGCGTCGGCACACATCGGAGTTGTGATAGAGCTCCACTCTCTCGGAAACAGATGGGAATGAGTGTTGTCTAACGGCTTCCGCCCAGCTAAGGTGAGCAAATCAGCCACGTGCGAGTACACCCCCGCAAACACTCCTACTCACACAAACACAACAGTGTACCCAAATCTAAGTTTCCACTCGACAAGAAATTCCAATCAAATAATTGCAAGCAAAATGACAACAATCGACATATTGGAATCAACAATGATCAGATAGCAAGTGGAACACACACAAAAGTCATGAGCACACAGCAGCTCCACAGTCTCAAACGATCGCAGGTCAGACACTACTGGCTGGACCGGAGGCGCTCTCCACTGGGGGAGTGCACGCAGACTTGCGGTGATCCCCACCACACTTCGAACACACATGTGAGAATCGACATGGAGTAGAAGCACAGAGCTTCCCGTCGTTCCAAGCGAAACACGGCGCCACTCTGCGCCTCTTCGCTGGTGGTACACTCCTGCCCTCTGCCTGAACAGAAGCGCCTCCACGCTGACCACTGCCAGCAACGCCAGTGGCAAAGATGGAACGGGTGAAGAGCGCTTGGTCGAGTTTCCCAAACTCCGCCGACTCAAGCGCCGGAATTTGCTGTCGAAACCGACTGTCGTAAGCTCTCCACCAATCGCCCTTCTCGGCACCTGCCAGCAGTGTAGCCAGATAGGCCAACAGATCCCGAGCCTTGTCGGGATGGGCGCTAACAACGATTCCGGCATAAATGCAGAAAGACCTCGCCCAGGTCAACGGGTCTGCCACCGGCTTCAGCTTGCTTGGAGGGGTGGGCTTCCCCTCCTCGCCCTCAGTCGACCGACGGAGCTCCAGCTCCAAGTTGTCCTCTGACAATTCGGCCATATCCACGTAGTCACCTCTCAGCACGCGTCGCACAATGCGTGCCGGTACTACTGGCAGAGTGGGGCCCAGCTGGAACTTCTGCACAGTCACATCACCCTTCTTGGAACTGGCAGACTCCCGACCCGCTCCGACACACTTGGGTCCCTCCACGGGAGCCACTGACGGAGACCCGTGGTCATCAAAGAGTGGGAGACCGAGGTCACGCACTCGTCCAGCATCAACTGTGCCTAGACCTACATGGACACCAACACAGTTTCAGTGACACATGTATCCAGAACACCTCTAATATCAAGGGCACACTTGTGCCTGTAAACCACACCCACCCGGGGTCACACCACTGGAATACAATGCTTGAGAAGCCAAGCAGTCTGGTCATACCACTGGCTGCCAACCACTCCACACCTGCACATTGGCAGCAGAAGAGACGGCCCACTGGCCTACACAACCCTGGGTCAGTGCCACAGGGACCAGCCATGCTAAGGTCTCAAGTCTCGCCACCACGGGCACACAAGTTCCTGGGTCACACCACAGGGACCATATATCACTCACTGGGGTAGCGCCACCAGTACCGTCCTGGGTCTCGCCACAGAACTCACAGTCCAAAAAAAAAAAAGAAAAGAAAAAGAAATTTTTTCTCCTCGAACCAGGTGTGGTTACCTATGAACTAGAAGTACATCTCACTACCCCATGCACTAACCACAGCTGCTTATTATCTATTGATTATCTATTCCCACACTGGAAGCTAAGACCAGTACTGTAACCAACATTCCAGGTATTCTACAGGCTCCGGCTAGCCCTAGGGAACAATGGCAATCTAAAAGTATTGCACTAATCTCACACCAACCAACCCCTCTGAATTGGCTCACCAGCTGCTGATGCTGGAGTACTTCCAGCTGCGCCTTCCACCGGTGTACCCTCCCCGGAGCTGGAGCCCTCGCTAGGCCGAACCACAAGTCGCCTGACTGTCTCCTCAACTACCTTCTGTATGCAGGCTATCATTTCCGGGGTCGGTCCTGGTCCTGCCCCATCGGTAGTGGTGCCCTCATCGGCCATTATTCGCTTGTGCCTAGGGTTCAGTCTCGCCAGAAACACACAGAGCTTCGAAACAGAGTCTTGCGTTGTGTTTCTCAAATGACTGACTGAACCACTGACCATGTGCTCTCACCATTTACCCGCCCGGCACGCCCGCGCGCGTCGTGCTGCCCTTACCCAATGCCGGAACTTCCGCCTTGGATTAACCCCACCTAGCCTACGTCTAAATGGCCAAGTAACCTAATGACACCATTGAAAGTCTACCACATTTACCTAAAAATCAAATCAGAATAATGCTTTAAAATGCCTTTCCTCTCTCTCACTTTCATTATTATCTTGTTTCACATAAACTTTTTTTAATAAAGCTCACCTTTTTCTTCTTTTTTGATGAGCGAGGCTGCCGAGTTACATGATCAGAATTCTGGATTATAAGAAAATGAATATTGACAAGCTTATTTTAGTACATATGCATGTATATTACTCATTAGCAACATAAAAACCAAGCAGCTTTAAAATTTGCTCTGAATAATACATTTTATACATTTTAATTATTTATTGGATATATTCCATCTCTTCCACAGGCTATTTTAAACAATAAAAATTAAAAATATTTGGTTGCCACCAGGAATTGAACACAGGACCACTTGCTTAACACACAAGCACTCTGCTTCTGGGCTACTACAACCAGCTTGCAAACAAACGCTTCAATTCTGTATTTCAATTATGTTATTTATGACTTGAATTAGATTAAGTGCAAATCCAACTTGATGTAAAAAGCAGCAAACATAAATGACATTTGCAGGAAGTGCGAATTAATACGTTTATTATTACAAGAAAGATTTCTATGGTTACCTGATGAGTTAAAATATAATTCTGTTGTACCATACAGATGCCATGGTTACTATTACCTGATAGCTATCATCATAAAAATGGAATAGGTAATGGTCATCAATAGCAAGGTTGTTCAGTACAATAATGCAAGAGTTTAAATGAAAAACTTTTGTGTTATATTAAAAAAGGCTCTCTCACAAGATTATTTTTCAATCAACCCCAAGTCAATAGCCACATAAATTTTATTTGCTCCAATAATTTTCTAGTTATTTCTAATTAGCTATCACAGAATATATTATATTATAATCTTGCTGTACTTAAACACATTAGTAATTATGGCAATCACAGAATTAATTAAATATCATTACTGACCTCAACAGTATCATTAATAGACTTAGTTTCAGCATGAACATCCCTCCTTCTATAGATGAATGGTTGAACTAATTAATAAGATAGAATAATAATAAATTCTCAATATACTCTCGATAAATGATGTCATCATAAAGGTTTTTTTCTTCTTATTTGATTGCTTGAGTGAAAATAATTGAATTGCACAAAAGAAGTTAAATATGGTTCAAAGAGAGGTGTTGAAATATAATTGTTACCTAGTTAAGTGAAAGGTATGCTGCTAACATGGTGATGATATGTAAGTTCCTAGCATGAGTATAGTGTCAAATGTAGATGGTACGTACTTAAATGGAAATTAGGATAAGTATTTCACAGTAGTGATGGGTTACATCCATGATTACTTACCTGCAACACATTTTGCTAATACTAATTAGGCTTACAGGAGACTTAAAACATTAATGTATAAGTCTGGTTGGCCATTGGAAATTGTTCAAAAGCAATATGAATAAACGTTGAAATAGAAGTAATTTGCAAAGGGACAACTTGAACTTTCTGTTTTAGTACTTCACTTTCTTAGGATAAATCTCGCTTGTTTACCCCAAAATTACCTTACGAGGTTATTATTAGCTAGTGCACAGACTTCGGAAGTAACCAACACTAACTGGAAACGCAAGCCCTTGACAATCTAGGTTCAACGTATCATACGCAATCTTAACTACTTGACGTAACCCTACTCACCCGATTCGTAAACGATCCTCCCAATGTCAAAGGCAAAGGTAGGAAACCCGCAGAAGATGTCCATGGGTTCTTTCAAAATTAGGATAGTAGCAAATTGAAGTGAGTAAGTACTCTTCCAACAGTAACTTTAGCTCAAGCAGGCTTCCACGTGAACTAAACTGACCGTGGGAACAGTTGAAATATAACAGAGGAGGCAGGGAGTTTGCGGTTTGAACTTGAAAATAGACAGTACAGTATCTCGTGTTCGCACATACATTGTTCATTGATTAGGGAGTATTTCATGTCTAAGGAGGCAATTATTATAAAAATTATTTACACCTTGCAATTGGAATGCTTATTTTGTGGAGGCTATGTGGAGTTTTAAGGGTGCTGCGACAACCGCCCACGCACATATTCACAATAATTTGATTTTGGTTGCTAGGGATTACTAACTTTATTTCTTGGTGTTTGTAGAGCTCCAACTAAGGGTGGATCCTAAGAGTACTGCTAATGGACTAACTAAATTTAAAGAACGGGCCTTGGGAGCCTGTTTCGTTCAAGTTACGAGCTCCACACCCTCAAGTATATAATCCACAACTCCTCCGCGGGTGCCGTCGCTGACGAGCCCATTCTTCGTCTACTGCTACATTTGTTGATTGTCTTCAAAACCTTCGTGGTACTTTTTCTCAATTCTGATTTGTTTTGTTGGCGAGCGATCGTAGCGAGTGAGACACTTACAGGGGTAACACAATCGAAAATCGGGGATGTTTGTTATAGTTATAAACCAAAATTGAGGTTTGTATGTGATTTATAAATCGAAATACAAACTTAATGATTTTGGTTTATAACTATTTTATAGCCAGAACATAAACAAAGAGCAAAGTATAGCATTAGCCATCTTAGTAATTGTATTAAAGTACCCAAACTCTTCATTGTTCCATTTTGATTTGATCTACCTTCTACCATAATTATGGTTGCTAAGAACTATATCAGACTTTTCCCCGCTAATACATTTTCTTACGGGCATACCAGACTGTATCAGATTTATAGTTCTTAACGACAAGGGCGGTCGCTCGGGTAACGGGCTATAAGTTTATTGGCGAGCGAGCGAAGCGAGCGAGACAGTATTAGGGGTGGATAATGCAAAATCGGGTATATGTTATATATATATATGTAGGTATGTATGTATGGATTGTACGTATGCCCTTTAAACGCGCGCGCGGGGAACGTTTTTTCTTAAAAAAACACGGCTTTTTAGGCTTGACCCCAGTTTATTCTGAAACTACAGCATTAAGCAAGTCTTACTTTATACTTAAGCTCCAAAGTGTGAGAAAATTCCTGCGAAAACGCTTGCTTTTCAAGAAACAAAAAGTTGATTCGATCGGTTACTATGACATTAAAGACCCTTTACCAGATTTTAATTCAAAACTTCGCCTTTTTTCCGGCTAAGTGCGGCTTGTTACTAGTTGTCAAGAGCCACCTGTAGTCAGTACTAAGAGAGCTATCACTACTTCTGAAAAGTGTATGTAAGCACATAAAGTATTAATGCTAAGGAAGCTACTACTACTCGAGGGATGCCTAGGTAAGTACGCAATTCCATATTTGTTAGCTTAATATGCAAAATAACTCTGGCCTTTCTTTTTTATAGCTAAGAGCTTGTTGTCAACAGTGACTGGTAAATTCAAATAGTCAGAAGGACTCAAATTTGGTACTACAAAAGTTACCACTGCTGAAGAAAATGAGGTAAGAAAGTAATTTTGTATTTGTGTGCTAAAATTGATTGTCTTCTGTTTTTGTAGGTGAGAGCTTGTTGTCAAGAATTCAAGGTAATTCAGATGGTCAAAGTAACTTCAATTTGATACTACAGAAGTTATCAATACTCAAGAATGATGTAAGTAGTAATTCCATATTTGTTGGCTAAAATTACAAATAATAACACTGGTTTATTTTTTATCTTTAGCTGAGAGCTTGTTCAAGAGTTACTGGTGATTGAGATTATCAGAATGGCAGATGTTTGATACTAGCTACAAAAGTTACCATTAATAAGGTAAGACAGTGATTTTGTATTTGTTTGCTGAAATCAAATGTCATAACTGCTATTATAGTGTTTGCATGAAGTAAGCTAAAACATACATGTAGTAACATTTTATGTTACCTAACTATCAGGCTCGCTCGCCATTTGTGCTCAAGCACACCACTAGTTTAGATATATGTATGGACGTATGCATGTCATTTTATCCTTTGACCTCGCGTTTTTGTGTTAGTTATGTGGTCGACCTCGTCCCAAATTGCACTAAACAGAATCCTCTGGTTTATCGATCAGTACCCGTGTCACCCTAGAAATTGAATTGTTTACCGTTTTGAATTCTTTTGCGGGTGCACTTCAAACTTGAAAACTTAAGGGACTTCCATTTCTATTCGAGTTAGTGGCGGTGGTAAGTCAATGCGCTCTTTGTCATGGTTATAAGCCGTGAGCAACAGTATTTACTTGAAAATACATTGTCCACTAGACTACTGCGAAGGTAAGTCTGTGTAGGTGTATGTCCAGTTGTGTCAAAGCATTGTGTGTTACAACCACTACTTAGCTAAAGAATATCACAAAGAAAACTTTTAAATAAAGTGTATTGTTTTGTTGTTGTTTTTTTCTTTCCAAGCAGTTGCAGAGAGTTGTTACTATGGTACTGAAATCCCTTTACCCTGTATGCTAAATTAAAAAACTGGACCTTATTTTCAGTAGCTTCAGTGTTAGAAGTCAAAATCATTCATATAAAAATAGTATAGTCTTTAGGCTAGCTCGCCATTTGTGCTCAAGCACATCACTAGTATATATATAGGTTTGTATGTATGGATGGTACGTATGCTCTTAAAACGCGCGCGCGGGGAACTTTTTTCTCCTAAAAACACGGCTATTTAGGCTTCACTCCAGTTTATTATGAAACTACAGCATTAAGCAAACCTTACTTTATACTTAAGCTCCAAAGTATGAGAAAATTCCTGCTAAAATGCTTGTTTTCAAGACACAAAAAGTTGATTCGACAGGTTACTATGGCATTGAAGACCCTTTTCCAGACTTAATTTCAAAACTTCGCCGTTTTATGGGGGGATACGGAGTGCCGGTTGTTGGTTGTCAAGAGCCGTTGGTAGTCAGAATGCCGTAGTATTAATGCTATGGAAGCTACTACTTCTCGAGGGAAGCTGAGATAAGTACGCAATTCCATATTTGTTAGCTAAATATGCAAAATTAACTCTGGCCTTTCTTTTTTGTAGCTAAGAGCTAGTTAACAGTGACTGGTAAATTCAAATGGTCAGATTGGCTCAAATTTGGTACTACAAAAGTTACCACTGCTCAAGAAAATGAGGTAAGAAAGTAATTGTGTATTTGTGTGCTAAAATTGATTGTCTTTTGTTTTTGTAGGTGAGAGCTTGTTGTCAAGAATTCAAGGTAATTCAGATGGTCAAAGTAACTTCAATTTGATACTACAGAAGTTATCAATACTCAAGAATGATGTAAGTAGTAATTCCATATTTGTTGGCTAAAATTACAAATAATAACACTGGTTTATTTTTTATCGTAGCTGAGAGCTTGTTAAAGATTTACTGGTGATTGAGATTATCAGAATAGTTGATGTTTGATACTACAAAAGTTACCATTAATAAGGTAAGAGAGTGATTTTGTATTTGTTTGCTGAAATCAAATGTCATAACTGCTATTATTGTGTTTGCATGAAGTAAGCTAAAACATAGTAACATTTTATGTTACCTAACTATCAGGCTCGCTCGCCATTTGTGCTCAAGCACACCACTAGTTTATTTATTTATATAATTATATGTTTGGATGTACGTATGTCATTTTGTACTTTGACCCTCGCGTTTTTGTGTTAGTTATGTGGTGGACCCCGTCCCAAATTGCACTAAACAGAATCCTCTGGTTTATCAATCAGTACCCGTATCACCCTAGAAATTGAATTGTTTACCGTTTTGAATTCTTTTGCGGGTGCAGTTAAAACTTGAAAACTTAAGGGACTTCCATTTCTATTCGAGTTAGTGGCGGTGGTAAGTCAATGCGCTCTTTGTCATGGTAATAAGCCTTGCGCAACAGTATTTACTCGAAAATACATTGTCCACTAGACTACCGTTAAAGTAAGTCTGTGTAGGTGCATGTCCAGTTATGTCAAAACACTGTGTGTTACAACCACTACTTAGCTAAAGAATATCACAAAGAAAACGTTTAAATAACCTGTATTGTTTTGTTGTTGTTTTTTTCCTTCAATTCAAGCAGTTGCAGAGAGTTGTTACTATGGCACTGAAATTTCTTTACCGTGTATCATAAGTCATAATGATTAGGCTCGCTCGCCATTTGTGCTCAAGCACATCACTAGTTTATTGGCGAGCTAGCGAGACACTTACAGGGGTAACACAATTGAAAATCGGGGATGTTTGTTTATCAGTATGTATGGATGTACGTATGTCATTTTGTACTTTGACCCTCGCGTATTTTTCTTTCTAGAGCTATTAGGCGTTGATTAGATGAAAATGAGAATGTGTGGAGTGTGTCAAGGGAATAGCTATATCATTGTATTCATGGATTATCTAATTAAGTGGGTGGAGGCATGCCTACAGCAATATCTAACAAGTGAGACATATGGTATTTATTCAGCAAACAGTTTCTTGACAGAGGTGCAAATTTGCCAATTTGCCCTGCCTGAAGTGTCTAAGACAACCATGACAAAATTGTAAATTAATGTATAATGTGTTGAAAATTCGTTTTTTTATCTCTACAGTTTTGTAAACTTTTCGCCAACTCTAATTATCAAGAGATTTTACTGATTGTGTTATGGTTTTATCAGTGGACTCTTTTCAGGCTCATGTGTAGCTGTCTGCAGTTGTGTTTTCAAATATAATGTATGCAATCAATGCTCTATATAATATAGTTTACATTTATAAATAGTTACATGAATGGCCTTCTAGCCTGTCCCTATCAAGGATATAATGCACCTACCAACAGCTCATTTAAAATTGGGAGCTATGTAGAAGGATTTTTGTTCTGAAGCATTTTCACTATGAGTGCTAAATAAAAGCTAATAGAATAGCTATAAGGTAAGAGTTAATTGTAGTTTTTGCTCTACAGAATTGTAAACAATTAGTTATGCTATCATTGTACAAAACCTAGCTGTTGAACTCAGACTTTTTTATTTAGTGTGTTCAAGTCAGATCTAAAACAAGAGTAGAATGTTCTGTGGTTGTCAATACTAGCTCTTCTCACAGTTGACCTGCCAAGGAGCAACCAAAGTGTGTGAATGTGTACTGTCACCTTTAATTCTCTCACAGAAGGATACATTCAGTGATGTTCACTTATGTTAAGATAGAACGTGTTTATTTAATAAGGAATTATATGTACCTAGCAATTTCATATTACTTCAAGTAACTGTATAATTTTTTAATGTTAAGTCATAATGATTGATATGTTTTCAGGTAATATCTTGAAAAAACACTGCTCACACTTTTGAAGGCTGGGTTTCTTGTGTGTAGCTCTTTTCAGGTTAACCACCCAAATATAAAATGAGAGTAATAAGAAATAAAATAAAATCCCAGTATTTTGATTAAATACTGACTTAATATAGGACTAATAGAAGCCTGAACACCAATGATAGAAACTTACTCTACATACTCAGCAGATTCTTGTACTTGGAAGGTATGATAAACGATGTGTTAAGATAGTGTAGTTTCAAATTATAATAGATTACATAATTCACAGCTAAAGAAATAAATCTTAATTGGGATTAAAATAAAAGCATGTCTACACTTTATCTATTTTCTCATGGAGATGTTAATAAAAAACAACAACTATCATTGTGCTAATCCCCAAGTAATACAAAACTTTGAGCGACAAAAATACACTTTGCCAGGGCTTAGGGCCACAAGGGGTAGACCCTTTGTATTTAAAGAAATAATCGACAATAGTTCAGTGGTAAGGTGAGTACTAAAATAGAATTTGTACACTCAAAGGTAAGAAAATGAGATACAAAATATTGACTTCTAAACTTTGGGGATAGCTGTGCAATATCGCTGTGAAGTCAGAAATTGTGAACGGGCTATTTCTTGGAATGCGACGGACTTCCAGTCTGTATTCTAGGTAGGTGCTTTATTTAGTTCTGACTATATAGCTGACTGAGTCTAAAGAACTGCTTCATTATAGTGCATAGTTTGACTACCTTGAACAATGCAGCAGCTACATTTTCAAAATATTTACAGTTTCATAAGAATTTCCTCAACAAAATTTGTGAAAATCAGTTATAGTCAAGATGTATCTGTTTCCTTGATGTGATGCAGATGGGGCCATTGAAGTCAATACCAATGTGGTGCCATGGTGACACAACTGGTACTGGATGGAGCTCTGGAGTAGATTGGCTTAATTTGCCATGGCACAGATCACAATTACTAACCTGGATATATCACAATTAAAAAATAACAACACTCTTTGTCATCAGTTGACCACACTCACTTCTGTATGAGTTTATTTATTCTTACCAATTTATTAACATCATTGACCATTCCCTGCCACATAAACCGCTCACTAACTCTTGATAAAGTCTTTTTCGAGGATCACAAAAAAGACTATCAAGAGTTAGTAAATATATTAAGTTCAGCTGCAAGTTTCAGCGCATCCTAAACCTCAAGTAATTTACGCGTCATCAAAAGTATACTAGTGGTGTGCTCGAGCACAAATGGAGAGCGAGCCTTAAACAACACTATTGTTAAATGATTGATTTTAACAACTAACACTCAAGCTACTAAAATAAAGTTGGAGTTTTTTAATTAAGTTAATGCGGTAAAGGGATTTCAGTGCCATAGTAACAGCTCTCTGCAACTGCTTGGAAAGAAAAAAACAACAAAACAATACACGTTATTTAAAAGTTTTCTTTGTGATTTTCTTTAGCTAAGTAGTGGTTGTAACAAACAATGCTTTGACACAACTGGACCTGCAACTACACAGACTTACCTTTGCAGTAGTCTAGTGGACAATGTATTTTCAAGTAAATACTGTTGCGCACTGCTTATAACCATGACAAAGAGCGTCAAAATTATTTGATGATATCTGAATTGAGTATGGATGCTATTACTCCGCTTAATGTTTCTATTGGTTGCAAAAAACAAACAACCCCTATCAATATTTTGTTTAAGCACCCGTTAGCCCTACTGTAATGACATAATGCCATAGAAAACAAGAAGCTTAGTCATACATTTCTTGTTTAGTTTGCTGAGTAAAAAAAAAGGCTGAAGAGTATTAATCTCTTGCTCTACCTACTACATTGATTATAGTTTGAGAGCACTCAATAAGGTGACTTACACCATATTTACTGTGGTAACAGCCATGGATTAAAAATGTTATTCCCCCTGTATTATTTATTATTCTTCTCCAATTGCCTGCGGAAAAGCACCACAAAGAGAGTTTAAATATGTGCTCTATGCGTTTGTTTGTGACGTATTGGTCAGTTTTACCAATATACCAACTTGAACAGGGATAGTATAGAGGCATTACCATAACTGAGAGGGAAGAGAACTGGTGGCAGCCTTTTGAATTAACTGAGACCTAACACGAATAAAGACTTATGTTTTGCTCTGAAAATGTGAGTAAAAGACATTATAGTGTAATTAATTTCAAGCCTTAAATTAAGCTGTTATAGTGTAGGCCTGACAGAGTGAATAACTTCTATGGGTGCATTAATCCTATGAATATATTTAAAAACAGCTGGTAGCACTTCAGTAATAAGATAATACAATCACAGTATTCTTAGCTACTCAATTTAGAGATCATCAAAGAGTTTATAAGCTGTATCTCATATTTTGGAACAAACTGGTACTGGAGACCTCTTCAAGATAGATTTAATTATGTGATTAGCATGGACAGAATTACTTTAAAAAAAATCTAAACTAAGTATATTCATGGGACATAATTGGAGTATTTGCACTCCTCAATCACATCAGTCTTATGAATCAAACTTAATAGGTTGGACAACACACAAGAGAAATATTAAATTCATTTCCAAGGATATTATCTAGGCTGTCTGATTAGTCAAGGCAAACTCTTTGCGACCTTGCCACACTTTTACCCAGCAAGGCAATGCTGCAGTGAAATTCCAGGGAAACGCTATTTAGCAATGGTAAGAAAAATATGAATAATAGCGGAACCTAGATGAAAAAATTTCTTTGATTGAAATATGGTTTTCTTAGCTGTGAAATGAACTATTATCTTTGTCTACAGTATTAACATAATGATAGCACGGAAAACTGTGGTATTTGGATAAACAACACTCATGTGGTGAGAAATTTCACTCGCTTTGCCTCGTGAAAGTTTCTCACTCTACTCGTGCTAATCCCGAATACCTCAGTTTTCCTTGCTATTATATCTCCACACACACACACACATATATATATATATTTATATATATGGGTTTCATACAGATTGGGAGCCCTGGGATTCCCCCTCCCCCACCCACATATCTCCACTATACAATAGCCCCCCACCCCACCCCCATGCTTCCACTATACAATAGCCCCCCACCCCCATATCTCCACTATACAATGGCCCCCCCCCCCCTAATTTTTTTTCCTCAACTGAATTCTTCAGAAAAATTATTGATCAGTATAAACTAATATTAGTTACAATTCTTCGAAATTAACATTCTGGTCCTTCGATACCAATTTGTATTAGAACATAGCTTATATAGTTTTTGTATATAGACAGAGGAACTTTATATTGCTTAGGTACTCTAGAGAGGGACACTATAAACTTAGTCTCCTCGCTTTGAGGGTAGGGTCATTAGTGTCCCTCCGATTGCACTTAGAGTCCCTCCTACTGCGTTGTTTAAGAGCAGTTGCTATTATTCTAAATTAGTTAGACGCTATGCAGCCATCGTGAACTACTGTTTGTAGGGTCCCTCAGGTGCTAAGTAGTGCCCTCGCTTGCGCTCGGGATTTTATACATTTTTAGTTTCATCTGAAATCTGTTTCACATTCTCACGGTCATGACTTGACCATATTATGTAAATAAACTGTTTTTTGCGACTTGACAAAATACCCCCAACCCCCCATTTTAGTGAAAAATTCTGTTTGAATCCCTGTATATATAATATAAAATAGTACTTATTACATGAGTCACAGCAGTGTGATATGGCAAAATATTTCATGAGTAGACTAAAGCCTGAGAGTGAAATATCTATCCATATTAATCTGCCAGAGTTTAATAAGTGGCTTATCTTCACTACTGTAGTGTGTACTAGGACCTTAACTCACTCCTAATAAAGTTGGATGTAGGGGTTCCCCAACCTCTGCAAGATTTAATTGCGTATACGGAATACGCCTGTTAAGTATACGGAATAATGTTACACCTGTCATGTGATTCTCATGAATGTAGTATTAGCCAAACAAACAGGAAATACTCAGACCAAGTAGGAATAACCAAAGTATGTCAAGAACAGACAAGACAAAACTTCGCCAAGCAATGCTTACCAAAGACTACCCAACAGTCTCAAACATTTTGAGCAAAGAGTACTCCATAAAAGCTGGAATTCAAGTCTTGGAACATGGTTGTGAGATTGGAGATGATGAACTAGTAAAAATAGCACAGAAAAATACAATTAGGATTATACGACACGTCAACAAGAAGAAAAAATTGTTCCAAATGATTTGCAGTAAAGGGTTCTCGAATGTTGCTCAAGTATTGCTTGAACAGGGGTGCCCAATAAATGAGGAGGACTCACATTCTGCTTTAATAATAGCTATTAAAAATGGTCACTCTTATGTTGTTAAAGTATTGCTAGAGAATGGGGTTAAAGTGGATCCACTAAGCTATCGGATAGGATCAAAAGTTAGAATGGCCCATAATGAACACGGTCAAGTTCAGTCCGTTTTATTGCTAGCTAGTGAGATTGGGCATGCTGAAATAGTTGAGATACTGTTGAATAGCGGAGCTAAGGTCAATGTACAAGATGACAGTATGAAGTCTGCCCTGATGCAAGCTAGTAAGTATGGACATGCTGAAGTTGTTGAAATACTATTAGAAAACAAAGCTCCAGTGAATATGCAAGATGATGATGGATAGTCTGCTCTAATGAGGGCTAGTGAAGCTGGACATGCAAATATTGTTGAAATACTGCTAGCGAACAAAGCTCAAGTAAATATGTAAGGGAGAGATGGATAGTCAGCCATAATGATAGCTAGCAAATACGGACATGCTGAAGTTGTTAATAAATTGCTAAAGAATGGAGCTCAAGTTGATGTGCAAGAGAGAGATGGGTGGTCTGCTCTAATGATAGCTAGTCAAGCTGGACATCCAGATGTTGTTCAAACACTGGTTGATAATGGAGCACAAGTAAATTTACAAAACAGTCAGGGACTGTTTGCCCTATTAATAGCATGTGCAAAGGGTCATTATGAAATAGTAAACAAGTTGCTGGATAGCAGAGTGCTTGTTGATTTGCACAACAGCAATAAGTGGTCAGCTTTAATGATAGCCAGTCAAAATGGCCATGTGGAAGTAATTTAAAAGCTATTGGAGAATAGAGCTCATGTGCATCTACAGGATAACAAGGGATGGTCTGCCTTAAAGATAGCTAGTCAAAAAGGTCATTTGCAAGTATGTAGATGGCTGTTAGAAGTTGGGGCTCGAGTTGACCAAACAAACCATAGCAAGCAGACCTCTCTTATGGCAGCTAGTCAAAGTGGTCATGAAGAAGTAGCGAAATTGCTTCTTGAGAATGGGGCTGGAATTAACATGCAAGAACAAGAAGGATGGTCTTCTTTAATGATAGCTTGTCAGAAGGGGCATGCTGAGGTGGTAAAATTATTGCTAGAGAATGTTGCCCAAGCATATCTTAAAACAAAAGATGGGATTTCAGCACCCATTATTGCTTGTCGAAATGGGCACTTTGAATTGCTCCATACCATGCAAGAAATATTGCAAAGGAGGTCATATCATATAGAAAGGAATGAAGAAGAAACTAATGGACTATCAAAATCACTGGATAATAACATTGAAAAATCTAATAAGCGGGTACAGCAACTAGAAATTATGGTGCACAAGTCAAGTAAACGAGCTAAACTGTTGGAAATTCGAGCAGAACACTCAGACAGAAGAGCAAAGGAATCAGATACAAAAGCACAAGAATCCAACAAGAGAGCAAAGAAATTAGAGAGAAGAGTTCAAGAGATGGAAAGAACAATGAAACATCTGGAAAATAAAGCAGAAGGGTCCTATGAAAGAACTAAAGAGTCAGAAAAAAGAGCAGAAAAGTATGCAAAAGTAGCAGAAGAGTTAAAAAGGAGAGCAGAGGTATCAGACAGATAAGTAGAGGAGGCAGAGAGAAGAACTGAAGAACTAAGTGCGAGAGTCCAGCAGCTAGTAGGAATGGTTGCGGAGTCTGACTGACGAGCTCAAGAGTCAGATAGAAGAGATAGCGAGTCAGACAAGAGAGCGAAGGAATCTGACCGAATAGCAGAAGAGTCAGCGAAGGGAGCAGAAATGTCAGATAAAAGATTAGAAGAGTCATACAGAAGAGCAGAGGAGTCAGAAAGAAGAGCTGCAGAACTAAGGGCAATAGTCCAGCAACTTGTAAGAAGGGTTGAGGAGTCTGACAAGAGCTGAACAGTTGAAAAGAGACTATGATGAACAGTGGGTAGTGAGGAGAGAGGAGATAGACATAACAGGACATGAGATAGGTAGAGGAGGCTGGGCTACAGTTAGTGTGTCTGAGTTCAGAGGAGTACAAGTAGCAGTCAAGAGAATTCATAACCAGATAGTTTGTCGACGTAACAAGGAACTGTTTAGAAGAGAAATGCAAATGGCTGCTAGACTACGCCATCCTAACTTAGTCCAGTTCATTGGAACTACAATTGAGGGAGATGATGATACTAATGGAGTATATGACTACCAGCCTTAGAAAACAGCTGGAAATAGATGAATATTTCCCACCAAAATTAGTAAAATACTTAAGTATAGACATATCCCTAGCTCTAAACTACCTTCACCTGATACAACCCAATCCAATATCCATCGTGACATCAGCAGTGCTAATGTTCTCTTACAACCTTCTCTACAGCCAAGACTCTGGAAGGCCAAAATCACTGACTACGGTTCTGTTAATCTTGTTCAATCCAGGAAGTCCAGCTTACTCAGCACCAGAGGCAAGTATCCCAAGCCAGCAATCACCAAAGATGGACATCTATAGTTTTGGTGTGCTACTTTGGAGATGTTGACTGGGCAACTTCTAGCACCAGAGGACAGACATACTTTATTTGTACAAGTCCACCATGAGCAGTTTCTACGTCTTATTCAGAGATGCCTGAGCCCGAATCCAAAATACCGACCAAGTGCTGGTATCATCATTTCAGAACTAAGTTGAAGTCAAAATTTTAGCTTTTCTTGTGTGTTTTAATAATTTTCACTTTTTTGTTACTGTGTCATGATAATTCTCAGATCCATGTTTTCAATCCAAGAATTTGGTAACCTCATGATTGGGATCTTAATTAAGTTTTATTACAAAAACCACTATGAGTACCATAAGTGGTTTAGGCAAGACACTCTAATGTATGCAAGTGCATACACAATAGATAACACACAAACGAAAAACAAACCTATCCCCATAGTTTTACAAGCCACATGTTATTGCAACTTGTTCTGCCTGGTAAAGTGTCTTGATTTAAGACTAACCCAGAGCATCAGGAATTTTCTCAGATATTCCATGCTTTTCCATCGGCATCTAATCTATATTTATAAACGTGTGGCTGAATCTTTGCCTTAGATCAACTTGGTGAGTCCAGAAATCTCACAATACTGGATCTAGATTCTTAGGGACATTATCAGATCCCAGTAGATGTTACAGATATTTTCTAAGACGGCATTTAGTGCATTTTTAATACTTTATTTGAGTATATACTAGAATACCCTTAGGATTGACAAGTACATTGGCATATTTTAAACATTACAAGTGTAGAATAGATCCAACTGGAGTTATTCTATTGTTCTGCCATATGTTTGGTCAATTTCCTTTCTCAGCCATTCAGTAATTTGTTAGATTAGTTTTAACGTTTCAAAAGAGGTTCCATGACTCTCTTGTGGCAGACACTATAACACTGTAGCCTAAGCCACACCTGCTGTTTTCATTGCTAACCACACTATCTGTGGTTCCTGCATATAATTATAATGCATATTATAGTATTTAATGAACCCTTACACTCTGCTGAGTAGCACAATAGTATGGTAGCTAGCGATAATTAAAACTACAGATATAACATTTTTGTCAAAAATTGATCAAATCTTTTAAAATTTTTTTGCAGCAGCCGAATTCTAGCTAAACCAAAATATTAACTTTCAAGCATCAACAAAAAAAAAAAAAAAAAAAAATAGAAGAAAGTAACTAAAAAAATTCTAGCTACTGCAGTTCATATAACAATATAAATAAGTCCTCCAATTACTGTCATAGGTTATAGTCTCTGATGAGTAATGACTACAGTTAATATGAGAACAACCATCAGCAAGGAACCATTGAACAGTAGCCTCATTACTGCTGAAGTATATAAATAGTCCAAGAAAGTAAGGATATTATTTATACTCTCTAAAATGACCATTCTATTACTGTGGCAGTTTGCTCTTCACATCCGCTAACTCGTAACTTCTTACGATTTCACCCATACCAATTGAATCGCAGTTAATCACTCGCTGACTCAGCAAGAACAAACTGCTCAATATTAATCTACCAGACTCTTTTCTTGCGTATCAATTGGTAAGTCCGGCTATCCGAGACTAATAACCTAGTTTCTTAGCTGCTCTGTAACTCATTGGTTACATCTGTTTTTTATTTTTTTGTCATTTACAGATACAAGTCCAATAAGCCTCAATACTACACTTCATAATTCCTCCCATGTGTCTATATGCATGTGTTGAAAAATCTTGATTATTATTATTATTATTATTATTGTAACATAAGGTTACTCACTTTAATCAATGTTGGTTTATTGCTTTTTATGCTGTTTCAGTTAAGGCACCCACTATTGTTTATTTTTTTAAGTTGTGTAGTTAAAATCTAAAAATATTATTGAAAAACCGTGAAATTAATTATTTTTATAATAGTCAGCACCAAGGTGGTCAACATGTGCTATATGAAGAATACAATCAACTAAGTCACTACAATCTCAACAATATGACAGGTATTCTAATAGTGAATTGTTGGAGAATGCATAGTGATGGATATTTAGAGATTCTAGCTCCATGATTAGTGCATAGTGATGGATAATTAGAGAGTCCAGCTCCATGAGTAGTGCATAGTGATGAATAATTAGAGAGTCCAGCTCTATGAATAGTGCATAGTGATAGAGTCCAGCTCCATGAGTAGTGCATATTGATGGATAATTAGAGAGTCCAGCTCCATGAGTAGTGCATATTGATGGATAATTAGAGAGTCCAGCTCCATGAGTAATTCAGGAAAGAAAAAAAAGTAGTAAATTTTTTAAGTCCTTTGAGGGTAACTGAAGTATTGCTTTTGAAAATCTGGCATAATTTTTACAGCCTTTCTCAGGTTAGACACCCAGCTACAAAATAGAAGTTACACAAAATACCTAATCTAAATATTATGTTAATACTGAATACTAACTTAATATACTACTAATAAACACCTTAACAGCATTGACTGACACTTACGCTATATATTCTGCTCTTTCTTTTATTGTGAAGGTATAAATCATATCCTTTCTGCAGGAAGGATGACCCAGAGAAATAGTGTAAGAAGGAGGGTAAGTTTTTAGAGTACATCCAAATAATGGCATGGAACCAGTAGCCTTGACATCCTAAAACAACAAATTAAAATATTTAGTGCCACATTTTATGGATTGTATGATGAGTAACACATATGACATTAAAATCTTGTTTGTGTTTATAAAATAGATTGAAGTAACTGAGAGCCATTTTTCTAAACATATGCATACCACAAATAAAATTGTCAACTGATACCATAATACAAGTTATAGTAGCTTGGTAAAACATTGCTGAGTCAACAAATTTACACCTGACGATATTGCTGTTTCTATTGCAACATCCTCGATACAACTCGATTTATTAAAAGTATGCTGCCTACTTGATACTGCTCACTGACATTTTCAGGTGTAATTGATAGAAATATTTTTAACTTCAATATAATTTTCATCGTAATCATAATAAAAATATTCATGCAGGAGTATAGCATATATTTTATTTTATGCAAGATTGATTGTATATTTTGAACTGACCATTGTCTTAATTTATATAACTTTTCATTCAATAACTACATATAGTAGTACATTCATCAAACCTTTAGCTCTGACACGTCTTTACTACTATTTTTTACTCACATTTCTTTTCTTGTACTTGTATAATACATTATTGGTCATTAGTTTGTACCATCTTTTATTGGAAGATGAGGAATAAACATGACCAGCAATGACAATGCCATCATCATCATGACTGGATACCTACAGCAACACAAACACATTGTAATGTTTTCAACTATGACTGAGATCAATTATAAATTACATCATTATAGCTACTGATATACATACAAGAATATAAACCCTGAAACATTTTGTACACATGTATGCATAAATATTATCCCATGGCCCTTCCATATCTGTGTTTATATCAACAAGTACTAAGGAATGAATAGAGTTGTATTGCACTAATTAAGAGTGCCCCGTCATATCTTTCCCATATAACATCATAAATTTTAATATTAATATTCTTCTGATCGTTTTCAGTTGTAATTTAATGTAGGACACAGAGCTGCAAAATAATAAGTATGAATTGTTTTAAATATAATACTTACGTTTGGATTTCTCTTGTATATAATGACTTTCTCCGTTTGCTTGATGGCATCTTGCAGACACTTTGAAATAATTGGAATAATAATGATAGTAAAAATAGCAACCGTAGTGATAGTAACTAGTGATGTGCTTGAGCACAAATTGCGAGCGAACCTAAAGACTATACTATTTTTATATGAATGATTTTGACTTCTAACACTGAAGCTACCGAAAATAAGGTCTAGTTTTTAAATTTCGCATACACGGTAAAGGGATTTCAGTGCCATAGTAACAACTCTCTGCAACTGCTTGA
>WLWD01002347.1_pt1 | contig 41633 bp, 31 predicted proteins | sample 6712731 | NCBI WGS metagenome assembly WLWD01 (sample SAMN12718690, study PRJNA576275) | sponge metagenome | isolation source: marine sponge | host: Mycale hentscheli | place: New Zealand: South Island, Marlborough, Capsize Point | collected 2014-11-01
ATCCCGGGATGTCCCTAGTAGTCCCAGCACTTCTTGGGACTTTTGGGACTGGGACTTTTAGCTCTCACCTTGTGGGACATCCCGGGATGACCCTAGTAGTCCCAAGATTTTTTGGGACTTTTGAGACTGGGAATTTTAGCTCTTACGTTTTGGGACATCCCAGGACGTCCCTGGTAGTCCCAGCACTTCTTGGGACCTTTGGGACTGGAATTTTTAGCTCTCGCTGTGGGATATCCCGGGACCCTAGTAGTCCCAGGACTTCTTGGGACCTTTGGGACTGGGACTTTTAGCTCTCACCTTGTGGGACATCCCGGGATGACCCTAGTAGTCCCAAGACTTCTTGGGACTTTTGGGACTGGGATTTTTAGCTCTCACCTTGTGGGATATCCCGGGATGTCCCTTGTAGTCCCAGGACTTCTTGGGACTTTTGGGACTGGGATTTTTAGCTCTCACCTTGTGGGATATCCCGGGATGTCCCTAGTAGTCCCAGCACTTCTTGGGACTTTTGGGACTGGGACTTTTAGCTCTCACCTTGTGGGACATCCCGGGATGACCCTAGTAGTCCCAAGATTTTTTGGGACTTTTGAGACTGGGAATTTTAGCTCTTACGTTTTGGGACATCCCAGGACGTCCCTGGTAGTCCCAGCACTTCTTGGGACCTTTGGGACTGGAATTTTTAGCTCTCGCTGTGGGATATCCCGGGACCCTAGTAGTCCCAGGACTTCTTGGGACCTTTGGGACTGGGACTTTTAGCTCTCACCTTGTGGGACATCCCGGGATGACCCTAGTAGTCCCAAGACTTCTTGGGACTTTTGGGACTGGGATTTTTAGCTCTCACCTTGTGGGATATCCCGGGATGTCCCTAGTAGTCCCAGGACTTCTTGGGACTTTTAGCTCTCACCTTGTGGGACATCCCGGGATGTCCCTAGTAGTCCCAGGACTTCTTGGGACTTTTGGGACTGGGATTTTTAACTCTTAACTATACCTAGTAATTTTGGAATCTTCAAGATAGGATTCCTATTAGGACATCTTGAGACGTCCTAATGTGTCCTAAAATATTCTCAGGACTGGGACAGTCCGTGGCAGTCCTAGACCACCCTGATACAACTTAGAGGCATAATTGCTCAGTGTGAGTCTAAGATTGCATTGTTTCAAGAACTACATGCTGCTATCAACGAAACAGAGTTTACTGAACATCTTAAAAATATAAGAAGAAATTGTACCTGGGGTACTAATTTGGAAATTATTGTTACAGCCACACTATTTGGGCTAGATGATGTGGCAACGGATAGTTATAGACCAGGCAAATCAACATGGCTGAAGCACTCTCCTAATACACTGGCGGCAGCAGAGCTACACCACAGCAGTATAAAAGATCTTTCTAGTTCTTTTCCAATTTTGTCACATAAAAAGAGCCAATGGCTGGAACTCGCACATGTTTCAAGATGCCACTTTGATGCTATTAAACCCATTGGCAAAGGTGAACCATGCAGACCAATTCTTGAAACGTTTAACTCCACTGACGAAGTAGTTGAACTTATCGATGAATTTGTTGAACTCCTTGTATGTACTTGTATCACACCTATTATGTACATAATGGCACAATTGCTGAATACATGTATTAAACACTGGCATACTTTCTGTACTTTAATAAGTGAAATCAAATAAAATAAAAAACTTGTTCCATGAAGTTAAGTTATGGTGTAGCTACACATAACCACAGCATTACCACACATGATTTCATTGAATATGATGGAATTTTGAATGAAGTACACTCAGGTAAATAATTTGCAGTGCGGAGAGTTCACGACAGAATTAATTTTTGATGAGTCACTTTATATGGTTAACATCCTCGTGAAGCATCACAATAAAGAAACAGCAGGATTAATGTCTATTCTTATGGATTGTTTGAATTACAGCAATACTCATGTTAGCTCTAATTATTCTCATGACCAAGAAGCCCTTTTTCCTTTATTACCATACAAAGTCCGGCTAGCAAAAAGAAACAGCAACCGTGTGGCTAAATCGCGGAAGTCGTAGGCGGAGCTATGCGGTTGAAAACGGGAAAAGTCAGAAGTTCGCTTCGTTTCCATTATTTACGGGAGCGGCAGATGACAACAATATTTATTAAAACAGAGCTAGCTAAATGGATCAAACATTTGTAATAATGAATGATTTTGACGTAGCTGAGTGTGAGGCACTATGAGAGTTCATATTCCTAATAGACCATCTACCACATTCTAGTAATTTATGCTCTAGTTTCCAGTGAAGTTAATGCTACTCATGTGAAGTTGAAGCTGTATTAGAAATTATAATCAGCACAATTGGGAACGAGTGTCAGTTGTATTATTTTTCTGTTTCGACATGTCGGGTTTAGACAATACAATAACGCAAAGTGGCGAGATAAGTACAAGTAGCTTTAAGTCTATTAGAAGTGATCAAGTGCGTGCAGTGCGCTAGGTCAATGGGGCAGGCGTAGACTACACAAGACTTAGTGACAATCCTACTGAGCGGAACCGTCAACTACTATTGTAGGTTATTTAAAAATTAAATCCTCTGTTTAGTTATCCTAATGGTGCTAAATGCTCTTTCGATTACATGTGCGGATCAAACAACTGTATATTTTGCTGTCGCGTGCACCAGTGAAGGGACAATCGGCGTCTCACCCTTAGCATCAGGGCTGGTCTGGCGAATGTTACACTGTTTGATTGTATTTACAGTATAATAGTGAACAAAGTGTCAGGTACATTAAGTGAAGTTGAGATTAAACGATTATTCTGTTGTCCATGTTATTTCTTATTTCAGCCCTCTTAATCATTAGATGTATTCTCCTTCTTTAAACTTTTTAATTAAAATGTTTGGCTGTTACAGTGGTCCTGGGGTTCAATCCCTTTGACAACCAAGCATTATTAATTCTGTATTGTAAAAATGCCAGTGTGAAAGAGAGTTATGTGCTGTTGCAGTTATTATTATTGTTGTTGCTGGTATTGTTGTTGCTGGTATTGTTGTTGCTGGTATTGTTGTTGCTGTTGTTGTTATTGTTGTTATTATTATTGTTGTTGTTGTTGTTGTTGTTTTTGTTATTATTATTATTATATTATTATTATTATTATTATTATTATTATTACAAATAGCTAACCTTAACTGGAAGTGAGTAATCTTAAATATTCTACCATAAAGAGACACCAGTATTGTTTTATCTTTTTTGTCCATTACATTACAGAAATTAGCTAGAGAACTTAAATATAGCTAGGTATAATATGTCCTGTATACAAAGTTATGAGTCCGACTTTGAAAATGACCTGCATAGAACATTTTCTGTTCTCCTATAGGTACTAGCTATGTTTAATGCCCGACCAGGATATCAGTCATCTTCAACTAACAATGCCCAGCTCCCTTATGTCCAAGTAGAAACAATCAACTCTCCTCCTTGGAGATCACCTGATCCACCAGAAATATTTAAAAATTACGCTAAACAACAGGCCTCCGATCCAGTCTCACATTATCCTGGGTACCAAGCCACGCCTGTCTTTGGTAAAAATAATATGAATTTGGATCATCACCAATGCAGAGCAATCTTTGTTTTACTCCAACTAAAAACTAGTGCATAATTATATTTGTTTGTTTGTTTTTGTTTACATGTACATAGGTGAATCTAACAATAGGGTAAGTTGTGATTAGGATGTAAATATGCCAGTAATTCTTATCACATGTACACCCAAATACATGTAGCCCCACAATGTGATTGTAACCCAGCAACCATCAATGGGTGGAGCTCCATTTCAAAGGCCGGCTAGGAGTATGGATGCAAGTGTGATTGCATTGGTATTTGGGATAATAAGCACTATCTTTTTTGTTTCCTGTGGCTGCTGGTGGGCAGTGCCCTTCTCTGTAGTGGGAATAATATTTGGAGCCACTGTGAGTTTAACAATAATTTCCACAATGCATCAAAGAGACTGTGTCATTTGCTACATGCCACGCCCATCCTGCAGTGAATTATTGGGGGATGTGTGGTGTGAATAATTCACTAATTAAAGTATGGGCATGACTATGGCTTGGTTAGCCCTGGATACTATTTTTAGTGATGAATTATTTACTATATTGACAAACGCTAAACTTTCAAATCATTTACAACAATACTATCTATCTTATTGTTTCCCCACACAGGCAATTTCATCTGGTTCCAATCCCAATGCTACCACAGCAAAGCATCACTTGTTCATCTCACTCGGCTGCACCATATTTGCTGTAGCCCTTGCCTCTATTGGTATCATTGTCATCATCTTAGTCATAGTTTTGCTGGTTAAATATTGACTGGTCAACAGTTGCACTGAGTACATGTACATGTTTGTAATTATATACTCCTTGTGATAGATGATAATATTAGTTATCACCAACGTCAAATTATTATAGACACATAAAGTAAGAGAAATAAAAAAGAACATCAACAAAAGACAGGGGTTGCATGGGGGAAAGTTTGATTATTTATGGTGGCAGTATAATATACTCATTCTTTAGTGAAGAAGAGCAGTTGACAAATAATGATTATAATTATTATTGTGAGTTCAGCAATGAAATATTTTCTTGCACAGTGCACCTCATGATATCAGGAGGTACTCTGCTTGCCAATATTCGAGAAAAATAAAACTTCTTAATTGACATAAAAATTGATTACACGTAGATATTGGACACATCCTAGAAAAATTACGTAGTATAAATGAGCTAAACTAACCTAGAAAGCAACAATGTTAGTACTTAACATTTAATCATATCTGAAACATGTTCTTTCATTGTATTTCAATAGTACTCAATTCTTCAAGACGGCGTCTAATAGCACGTCGTGCCTGATCAATCCCAACACCAACTGCTATACCAGTCCCAACCACAGCAAATATAAGGCCAAAAAATGGTGAGGCTGATGGATATGATAAAGTGTGTTCTGGCAGTCTTCATATTCCCACTGGAGCCATAAGAAGAAGCCTGAAAATACAATTGTCACAAACACATGAATAAGGGCCAGTTAAAAGCAGATAGTGTATAAAACTCAAAGCAATCACTAATTTTTTTAAAACAAAAAACAAAAAACCCAACAATTCTCCTTACAGTGACACCCAGTATGATGCCAGCTATAGTGAAAGGTTGAGCCCACCAGCACAAGCAGCAGGTAACAAAGATGGTGGACACAGTAGCAATTGTAGTAGTAGTTCCGAGTCCTAGAGCTGGCTGACTCTGAGGCGGAGTAGTAACTTGCTGACTAGCCGGCTGTGTATAGTTATTACAGTATGAGTCTACAAAATGGAAACATTTGGCACTTTATAATTGATGTCACATGAGATATATTTCTTGATTGTATAAACTACTGTTACCTTTCAAAAATAAAAACAATCAGACAAAAATAAGAAGATAAAGAAAAAGAACAAATCACAAGCTGCTTTACACTGAGTTGTTGTATTATTAAATAGGCTATTAGCCCTTGCAACTCTGACAATTTAAATTTTGTATGCCATAGCTCTATTTCCATCTTTACTGGAGTACGCTTGACCCTATATTCTCTCCTCTTATGATAAGGATAGTGTTGTTGTTGTTGTTTTTTAGAATTAATCATTGTTTTGTGTTTTTATATATCATCTGCTTTTAAATGATCCTTATTCATGCATTTGTGAAGTAGTAACTTGCTGACTAGCTGGTAGTTATTACAGCATGAGTTTATTAAAATGGGTAGCTATAAACACTTGCACTTAAATTGGTACTGAGGTTCAAACAATAATTTAAAAAGCTGCCACCAGGGATCTGGCTCAGTTTAATCACAAATTGATTTTCTAAAGATCGAGCTGTTACAGTCACATTAGGCTACTAGCTAGCACTTTTGCCATTTGTATATATTTTCTATAGTAAAATCTGTGAAAATTATACAATAGCTAGTAACACATGGGAATGCTGCAACTGTCTGTCTCTGCAAACTCTAGCCATTAAATTCTCCTTTGATGTAAGCATGTTTCTAAACCTTGAAATTGCATCAAATGTTGGACTACTTTAATAATGAAGCACCAGAGGTGCGAACCCTCAGCACTTTTAAACACTACCTAGCTATTACAATATAATCTCTCATTCCAAAAAAACAACAAAGCAATCTGTTAGCTATTGTAATTAGGCATCAATATAGCTTGAGCAATGAAAATGGTACATGAAAACGCTATCTTAAGAAGCTAAACTAGCCCGAAACACTCAACCAGTATACATTTTGAACGCGAAAGCTGGTCCCTACGCGGTGCTGAAAGTTTCACGTTTTCTCAACAATTAGCTTGAAATAAAAAAAAAAGTAGCACTATAAAAGGTCCTAAATCTTTGTCCTGAGTAAGTTCATACCTAAACCAATGGTTAATTCTCAGTAATCTCCAAAATCAGAGCATGACAGACAGACAGACAGACAGACAGATAGACAGACAGACAAGACGATTGCTATAACCCTTTTGCACATGCACGCTGAGGGACTACACTGCCTACTGATACAACAATATAATTAATAATCTTGGTAAACAAAAATTACTGCTTTTATTAAAATACACTTATGACTTCGACTTTATCAGGAATGCATTATGCTGTGACTGTTTCCTGATAAAAAGCTAGATTTTTGCCCAAGTAGCCCATAAATTTGACGTGTCCTTCATAATTCTGAGGCTGTTATCCATTTGATTACAGCTTTTTAATAGCTATCTCACTTTGAATAAAGCAAGACTTGTATATGTATATATAATATAATATATGTATATTCAAAGTGAGATAGCTATTAGTCTATAAAACTTGAGAAAACCTGTTTCCTCTCCTCCCTCTTCTATGTTTGCCACAGCCCCAATGTTAATCGTGTTTGATTATTAGGTCTTTCTTTAATACCTCTTAGTTCAGTCTTTCATTAAAGCTAAGTTTATAGAGTAATATCAACCAATATACCCTCTGCAGGATTTTGAAATAATCACTATACCAGGGACAGAATGGACATGATTAATTAACAAGCTTTTTTTTTTGTAGCATAATTTACCATATGCAGCTGGAGCTACAGAATTTGATTGAACTGGGTAAGGATTGGAACCCTCCTGTGGTACAGAGCTATCAGCCAGGGGTAATGGAGGATAGGAATTCTGTGGCTCTTGTGGAGAAGCTGTCAGAGGTTGACTGGTAAAATCACCTTCTGGTTCTTTCAGAACTTCTTGGGATCCACTTTCTTCAGCCATTGGGCCTGGATTGAAAAAAAAAAGGGACAGGTTTGCAAATAGATATCCTTGCAATCATTAAAATATACCTACCCAACAGACAACATAATATGTAAAAAAAAAATTAACGAAGCTAAAAAAAAAAGTTATAAAGCTGTAGTGTGAAAGCTCGCCTTTTATATGTTATACACAAAAAAACAACAACAACAAAAAAAAAACTACATTGCCACGTGGGTGTGAGACCTAATGCTTATTTTCCGCGTTCGCATAATCGGTCGATCACGAGTACCTACCGTTGGGTGTAGTCTCCCAGGACACAGCAGATTCGGCGTATAGCAGTTCTCGCGTACAGTAGATGCGTACAGGCGTTGCGTACAGGCGTTGCGTACAGTAATTCAAAGAAGCCTCAAAATGATACATATATAGCTGTCGAGGTTAGCTACGTATTCTTCTGACTATGGGATGTAATATAATTTTAGCTCTCTAGACTCGGGAAATACAGATAATTTTATTTCTTGTTTTTTTCTCATAAATATTTCTATGACTGAAACTTAGCTAGTGGAATCTAGAGTTGAATTTGTTTAGCTAAAAATTCTCGGTCACGTTGTCCTGGTTTTAATAATATGATTAATTAAATAAATTAGTCCTCTTTGCTTACCTTACAGATTCCAAATGCAATTGCTTCAGCCATAACAATATATTTTTTTTACAGTTACAATGGAAATAGAATTACTGGATAATTACTTCAGTCTGCCCATTTCTACTTGGTGCTCCATTGAATTAGGTAAGTCGATAACCCACCACTCTGGGGACACCTATGAGGAGGGAGTCCACTTTTTTTTTAATACTACAGTTATTGTATCAATTGTAGCTAAAAATGTAGGTGAAATCTCTCACATTTTTCATTCCTATAATAATTTTTTCCTGAATAATAACTAAAGTGACTCTTGGAGAATCTAAGAGGTTATAGCTACTCTTAGATACTCTACAGAACACCACCTTTATTGTATAGAGCAAAGGGTGAACACCCAGTCCACAGAAAAATTGTGGCATGCTGTCCAGGGCATACTATATTAGTTGTTGTCCCTTAGAATAATAATAATAATGGTGTCATATATATAACTTTGAGATAATTGAAGAATTACCAATTAATATTCAACTAAAATGCTGTACAGTTTTTGAGGATGATATGGTCATACACACTCATGGCAAGAAGGAGCTGACTGACCTAGCCTTAGCAGCTATGTAAGTAGCGGTTGTCATGTGTCTAAATTCTCCAAACATTTAAATATGGTTAATTCCATATATATTTATTTCACCAGTCATAAATATTTTTATAAAATGCAAAAATATTTCAACTATTTTCAATGGTCATCATCAGTGTGTGGATGATAATTTTAGTGAAGTCAAGAATTAAATGGTGTTGTCAAATTCTGTAATACAACTAATTTCACAAGCCAATTTAGATCTACATTCTTGTGTAAATAAACCAGTCCAGGTCTCTTAATCTATCATCCACCATAATATATGGGGTATATTAAGTTTAACTCTTGATGAAATGGTGTAATACCTACTTCTGTTTATTATATGGTCAGCATATTGGTCCTATTTCATTCATACTTGAAAGATTCTTGTTAGGTGCCAATAACTGCATTGTCAGCATGGCATATGGACAAATTAGCAACTTGTTGCTGGCAAAGGCAATCGAGGATCAGATGGCAGTCAGTGAAGGCAAATGAGCTTGAACTGGGAAGGAGAGGCATAAGACTTAAGTGATACTCACAAAAGAAAGAAAGGAGATAAGCTAGGGAAGGGGGAGGGGGGGGGACAGGGAAACAGGGGAAAGAGAGAGAAAATGGAAAAGAAGTCAAGGAAGCAAAAAGGAATGCAGAGTTGAGGAGATGAGACTCAGGGGATGAGAAGCTGAAGGAAGGAGGAATGATACCCCATCTATTGTTGTTGTAGCAACTCAGTTGTTAAAAATGGGGTCTTAGTATACATGTATGTCTTAGTAGCTATATCTCCATCACACTGAATTCGAATGTTGACATAACTCAACTATGACGGAAGTAGCAAGTATAATGTCAAAAAAGACAGCTTGGGTGTTGTTATTTTTAAGTCTCATGGTGGAATTTTTTTTTCATTGAAGGCTACTTCTCACGAAATAAATGGTGAGGATAGATCTGTATTTGGTTGTGATCTAAACTTAACAAAGCGCACACTGCCAGTATATACTTGCTGATGTATATATGCAAGTTGATCAATATTGTACTGTAAAATTGAACCAAGTACTCATACAGTGTAAACATTCTGCACTTTATAAACAACCATATTTTAGCTATCACATGACAAAATCACATCGTTTATGTAAACAAGTAAGTCAATAGAGCTGTACATAAAAACAACTTTCATAATACCAGATATTATTAAATATGAACAGCATGAAAATGTTGTCTCTAATATACAAGGAACAATCTAGGTAAAAGTTAGTAATCACAATTTTTTACTGTGGATTCACTTGTACTATAGCTGCTTGCACACGTGCAACAGAAATAGCAATTATTATTATTGTTCCTAAAATGGCAAGCAAGAGGCCTGTGACACTGAGGCTCACAGATATGATAAAGTGGGTCTTGGAAGTCCTAGCATCCCCATTGGAGCCATAAGTTGCTGCCTACAACACACAATTATGTTAATTAAATCCTCGAAGTCTACAGGAACATTTATTGGCTCATTTTACATGTTAACGAAGCGGTATTAGTAGCATTTTTAAGGTAACAATTATACACAATCTTTATTATTTTTTAGATCTATTAATAGGTAAAAAATTCTAAGCTATTATTTTGAGACATAATCCTTACTGTAACCCCGAGAACAATCCCAATAATGGTGAAGGGTAGAGCCCACCAGCACAAACAGCTGGCAACAAAGATGGTGGACAGAGTGGCAATTACTGCAGCCCCTATTCCTAGTCCTGGATCACTTTGAGGTCTGTCTATCACCACTTGACGTGTTGGCTGCTTAGTCACGACATTTCCCTGTGATTATGAGTGCAAATCAACATCAGAATAGAGCGAATGCTAGAAGACTGACATCATGCATGATGATACATGAGAATTTACAGATGTGGTAATGAAAATGACGACTCAGATCATTAGCTACTGGTCACATCAACTTGAAAAGCACACTGAGAACTTCATTTAAGAAGTGGGCATTTAACACACAAGAAGTTGCTGATGTGGAACATCCATTGTTTTATCACTAATCAACTTACCTGGTCATACCCAGCTTGACCTAAAAAAATAATAAAATAAATGAATAAATGCATGCGTAAGTATATAAAATACTGAAACAGCATGAGCTTTATGTTTGATGTTATGTTGAAAATGTATTTTTTTCTTCTGTTTAATAAACCACCATGTTAGTGTATAATATCGATTGTTAATTAGTTGCAATTTGTTGAAAATATCGCTTACTATAGGATGGCGGTGCTTGTTGAGGAGGGTAAGGCTGCACTGGTTGTGGGTGAGCGCTCTGGGAATAAGCAGCATGTTGAGGTTGTGGAGGATTTTGAGGTTGTGGCGGATTTATATTTTGAGGTTGTGGATTAGGACTTGGCTGTAATTGTTGAGTAGTCGTGGTTATTTCTGCCTGCCCAGGATAAGCTACATATCTTTGCTGAGAGTCTTCCACACTTACTGTAGGGTACAATCCTTGACCTCCACCTCCCTGAGCCATGGAGAATCTGCCTATATCAAGTTTCAAAGAGCGAAAATATCCTTATCAGCTCTACCGTCAAAATATTTCGCTAGACCACTGTAAATATTCTGTCTGCATAACTATTATAGCTAATAACTGAAGTTTAGTTAGAATAAATAAATTATAACCCAACATACTGAATGAGAGGATAAATAATTCTTCAACTGTTTCGACCACCGCCTTACGCACGCGGGACGTGCAACCGCTTAAATCGCAATTTGAACGGAACTTGAAATACAGTCCCCGGTTAGTACGAGTCACGGGTAACCGTGCTATTCGGGATTAATAGCACGAGTAACGTGATTGAAATAGCACGAGGCGAAACCGAGTGTTATTTCAATTGGTTTACGAGTGCTATAGACCCCTAATAGCACAGGCTACCCGTGCTATCACTCGCTAATAGTAGGCCAGCTTTAAAAAAAAAAGTCTTTTGCAATTGTAGCTACACTGTATCGTTCAGTCACTATCTCCTTATTTCAGGATTAGCTTCCGCAGGAACTTTCTTTTCAACGTACGACTCCTCCTAATCTGTTGTAAAACATTCCGTCTAATACGGGTAGAGGTTCTGCGGTAAAGAAGGACATTGTCTCCAACTAGAAACTACTCGAACTGTACGTTTCCAGGTTAACGCTCTACGCGTGCGCACTTACCCGTACTATTTCACTTAGCTACCGAGGTATTGCACTTAGTTCCACTTGGTTACCGAGGTATTTCAATTAGTTGCGCGCTATTTTACTTTCCCTGTGCGATTTCAATTGAACCATACATTTTTGAATGGGCAACTTACGCGCCGTACTATTATTATAGCTACAGCCACGCGGTGGTTCAGCGTTAAAAAATTTCGGAAGTCAATGTACACTACTTCTATTGCACACTACTTCTATTGCACACCTACAGTAGTTGCCCGGTAGATCTTATTATTGAGATTCTAGCCAACTGTAGAATATTGCGCGACTTCATTAAGCTGGTGTGAAGTTGTTTTTCATAGGCGATTAATAAGCACTCCTGGTAAGCAATAAACGTATGAGCATGAATAGGAGACCTGCTACCCGGACGTGGACGTGACCTCATTGGCTACCGCAAGCGTTGGAATGTGTTAATTGGAGCACCCTTTTTGGGGTGCTGCTGAACAAGTCGTTGTATTGTATGTTCCCAGATCCTTTCCTTTCCCACATAGCAGTTATGGTAAAGAGTCTGGCTAGCGAGACTATAGCCACAGTTGGGAATGGTGGTAAAGAGACACTATTCACACAGTACACTGCCACCTGAGTGCTAAGCAGGCTAACCTCACCAATTCTGCAGCTAACACAAAACTTGTTGAACCCACCACCAATCCTGATGCCGCTAGCTATCTCAGAAAGGTGGAATTTTACAAAACTTTTACTTTCAAGAAACTACTGAGACTGAACAAAAATGCAATTACATTCACACGTAACCTGAACTTATTCAACCCATACCTATGCACACACACGGTCATCCATGTTATTTACCACCTCACCTTTGGGCAGGTTTGGTATATATTGGCCAGCCTCACTTCATTGTACAGATCTCACTTTATCTAAATACACTAGCCGAAGGCTCTGCCTAACATGCCTCTCTAAAGAATTATAACTCTGTCTGGGAGGTATCCGTGGCTGATTAACCTAAGGATAGGAAAGGCTTGCCTCAACTTGAGTTGACACTTGGACTAAGAAGTTCCTTGACTGGAGCGGTGTATTCTGACAGTGACTTCTCTGGTGGCAGCTACTGTCGAGGCTCACAACCTAGCTCATCATACCACAGTACCATTCACTGTTCTATTTCCACAACTTTTGAAGGAGTATTGACTGTAGAACTATAGGTGAGTACCAACTGAGGACATCATATAGTTTTGCTGTGGTTGAAGCGATTTCCTTTTTGTAGGATGAGACAGCTGACTGACATCCAGGTTCTGAGAGATGGAAACGGCTTGCTTGGCGATCCCAATGTATTCATTTATAGTTTCTAAGACCTCATGATTGTTGCTTTTCCACTTATTTTTCATGTGAAACAATCTTTGCTGAAGACTAGAAGTGAGTCAGCTTGTTGCATTGATAGATACAACTGTTTTACATATTTAACTCGAATGACTGTTTTAATATCACCATGAGACATACTACAAGAACATCATGTGATGTGGTAAGGTGTGAGGGAAAAAATCAATGGGTGATTTCAGTTTTATTTGCCACATAACTCCCCTCCCAGTGACCTGGATCAGGGAACAAAATCCACTTTCATCAAAAAATGTCTAAACCATGAAATCCATCCACTCACAAAGGGTTGAATCCAGGTGTGGCAAACAAATAGTCCAACAGATAAGAAAAATTATTGTGACAGAGTGGACCAAAGCATGAAACTTGGTATGCAGGTTCGGTTTGGCATATATAACAGTATCAGAAGGGGTGCCAAAAAAATTGTTTAATTAAAACAAATTTTTTAAAGTGTGAAATTTGATGTTAATTATGTAAAAGAGCTCAATATAATTGTTTATTATAATGTATTGTGGTTTAATACTTTAAATGTTAATGATTAGGAGTCACCTGATATTACAGGCAGCTAGACTATTTAATAGAACTAGCTACCCTGATAGCTAGCCAGTTGTAGCAAGTTTCAGAGAATTTATTTCAGTAGAATAAAACCATAATATTTCGGGGTTACTGAACTGAATGAGGGTGACTGAACAAGGAACTTTGTATAAACAGATGATACAGAACATGAGATCATTGTGTGGTGGGGCACAGCCCTGGGAATGTTAGTTGGTGTTGGATAATTTCTGTGACGTGGGTTGTACTTGGGAGGTGTGAAGGTGTAGTCATAATTTAATTAGTGACCCTCCAGAATGGCTGCCACTAATTCAATTATGACTACACCTTCACACCTCCCAAGTACAACTCACATGTCACAGAAATTGTCCAACACCAACTAACATTCCCAGGAGCTGTGCCCCACCACACAATGATCTCATGTTCTGTATCATCTGTTTATACAAAGTTCCTTGTTCAGTCACCCTCATTCAGTTCAGTAACCACTAGAAGGCTCCACAAGCCGAAATATTATGGTTTTATTCTAATGAAATAAATTCTCTGAAACTTGCTACACCTGGCTAGCTATCAGGGTAGCTAGTTCTATTAAATAGTCTAGCTGCCTGTAATATCGCTGTTTTTTATTTTCGCTATAATAATTGTATTGGGCGTGCAAATAAAAAAAATTGCGGGTATCGCCGATTATATCGACCAATGTTTCTTGTAAGACATATTTTTGTAAAGGAATGTATATCTGGATGGCACCCCTTCTAATATTGTTGTACATACCTTCAACAAACACTGTGTTAAGTTTCATGCTTTGGTCCACTCTGTCACAATATTGCATCAAAAGTACAATTTCCCACTGGACTAAAAGAGGGAGGTGTGATAGTGTGTCAATAGATCTTGAATTTCTAGCTCTGGATGCATGCCTTGAGTCCAGGATCATGAGTCAGCCAAATGTTGATCAGATGCTGTGTAGCACAAATGCTGGGATGAGAAAGGTTGTGGAGGGAGTTTAGGAGTGTATCAAAAGGGCTTGGACAACTACTGAATAAGGGATTTTGATAATCGTGTTTTTCCAGCATGGACAAGGGGAAAGATTCCAATTTCAATGAAGATGAAGCAAGTGTAGACTGTAGGCATACAAAGTCCTCATCTGTTGCCCGTGCCAATTACCTTAGTCTAGAAGTCGAGCTATGAGAGAGCATTGGCTTCAATTCTGGATAAAGCATCAGCCAGAATGTTAGTAGCTATTACCTTTCATATGTTTGATTGATGATGTGAACTGGGCAATGTAGATAAATAACGTGCTTGATGAGACGAGTGATTACTGCGGGTTTGTGTTGATAGCATTGTGACACATTTGTGGTTAGCTAAGGCAATAAATGAACACTGTCTCATGATAGAAGCCTCTTCCTACACTGTTAGTGCAGTCCATAAACAATTGGTCAGCAACCTGTCACATTCTTGTCTAAGAAGTTGAAGCCATTGGAAACTTGTTATAGTACCTTTTACGGGAAACTTTGGCAGTTTACTTAGCCATTAAGCACTTCTGTCACTTCCTGGAGGGTGCTGTGCTAGGGTTAGTGCTGGTGATGAAATGAGAACTGTCTAATGAGAAACAATAATAGTCTCTGGAACATATTTCTACTGGGCAGGTTTAATCCATGTTACTTAGTTCTTGGAATTACAGAGTCAAGTGTCACTTTGTCCATGCTGGTTAGCTGAGTTATAGCTACATAGCTAATTATATTGCACAGTAACATAACTAACTGCATTTGATTCCATTGTTGTTATTATTATTTATTTTTTTTTAGTTAATAAAAATAAAATAGCCCACATTTGGAAGCAAGTCACTGTGTATTGCTGCATCTCCTGTGCCAATTGAAAAATAGTAGGAAAGGTATTTCTACCTTACAGATATCACTGAAAGGTCAAAACTGATGTTTATCATGTGTAATTGACTTTTGTGATTTTCAGTTTAAAGTAACTTCTATCGATAACGCTTACTTGCTGGCATAATCTTCATACGAAACCAGACAGAACACTCTTTAAAAAGGCACAAGGATGCTCATCGTGCTTGCAAGTAACTGAAATAAATGCCACAGTATCACCAACATTGGCTCTTGGGGTTTAGGTTTTCAAATTGCTATAATCCTGCACTTATATACCAAAGGTTTCCATGGTTTTTGCCTTATTTTTTAAAAGTTATAGTGTACTCACTGGGCCTCTTCTGATAGTGAATCCTTTGTCTACAAACTATTTATAATAAATTTTACCATCAATTAAAGCTTAGAAATATCTCACTTTGCAAAGTATTACTGATACTTGCAAGACTCGTTGAACAGACACTTCTGGTACAGTAATAGACAGTCCAGATATTCCTACTGATTCTACCTGTGTCTGGTAGAATTGGTACAGCATTTGACTGCCCACCACACACTTGTTTGTGCAAGGAGCAGAACTTTTGTAAGACTGAGCAACCACCAATTTGCTGTGCACCAAGTCCATTAAGTTTGAGGTTCGACTTGACCCACATATTGTATAAAACAAACCTGTGTATTTAAAATACACAAATTCTTCTTCCCCCAACCCCCCACCCCACCCCCGATCCATCAGGAATTTTTTTCTCCACAGATAGCCATAGCAAAAAGGCATCTTTACTACAGCCAGCACTATTGAAGGCGGGCCAGAAGGGTATAATTTGCACTTATTTTATAGCTTCACAATTGTCTGGAATTAGCTAACTGCAATCCAGGAGTGATGGAAGTGGCAGGCCAGGGGAGGGCACACTCCATGCAGATATAGTACATTTTGTGAGTGTATCACCATTTAATGAACATACTGGCTGGCCATAAAATAAGCTGCTTATCTCACAATGGTCAGTACAACTCAGTTGGTATTTAGAGCTGTCATCATGGCCCTATCAGTTGTTTTCAACTTCTTTGGTTAAGAAGAGCAGTATTGATGGTCCTGTGGACATATAGAAAGGAGAAATTTTTATGGAACAATTTCATGAACTAAATCAATTTTAAACTTTTAAATCATTTTCCATCAAATTTACACTATGACTTTAAATTTACTTAGTAAAATTGTTGTTTTTCTATGAAATAGAAAACAGTTTTCATTACTTGAAGCAACTTCCATCACCCTGCAATCCAGGGCCGGAGGAAGCTCTCATAAATTGGTCAGGCCAGGAAGTGGGCATGGCTTTAGACAATTTGTGGGTGTGGCCAATGCCAATTCATTTGTCAAGTAATATATACTGTACTTTCATTCAGAAAAGCTACTTTATTTTCTTGTACTGTACATAACAAAAATTGTTTATTTTGTTTACAATAATGATGACGATTGATGACACAGATAATTAACAAAGTAACAGTAGTTTAATTTACATCACAAATATTCATAGCTAGAATAGTTACTGACAGCACTGACTGCGTTGCAACCTATTTTTACATTTGCGACAATATCCACCTGATATGTTGTCATCTTCAGTAAATTTACCAAAAATTCCTCCGAGGAAGAAGCGAAAGAAGATGAAGACAAAGATGATGAAGCCATCTAAAAGCCAAAGCAAAAATCGCTATAACTAACAACATTCACAATGCCACGCCACCACAAAAGCAACCGGAGTGATAAAGAGAACCGGTGAAGATCGCCAATTGTGGGATTCCCCTTTAAATCGGTAAAAGTCGCTATTTCGGAATTCCCCCTTTGAAAAATTGGTCCGGCCAAAACCTGACCAACCGGGTTCCTCAAGTTAGGTAAAGGGTCGTGCTAACGAGGTGAAAAGCTACGTAATAGGCTTTTTTAATGGGCGCGGTTTAGTCGAGAATATAATATTATTTACGACTGACGGCCTTTTTCGCTTGCTCTTTCTCAAGTGGTACAGAATTACTGAAAACAAAAACTGTCTCCATAAAGCCGGTCATTTATTGCCGCACATTTTAGCGGTTCTTCGAGGGAAGGCGCCGACGAGTTGTACAGCTGTAAATATTTTAATTGGACAATGAGCTGTTATGGGCCAGAATTTGTCGGAACCGAAGACTGACAAAGATACGACTGAGTTCAGCAATGAGGACTTCTTTGTTGGTCATTCCAGTATGCAAGGCTGGAGACCTAGTATCCTAAATGTCGAAACATTATAGTAGTGGAAGACGGCCTAGCTCTACACAGTAGTTAGCACAAATTTACATTTAGTTGTTTAGGTAAAGAATTGAATGGGCTAGCTAGGTTTATACTAGGAAAGATTGGCTAGACTTACTGGGAAAAAGAAAGGCTGTGTTTACAGTTTTAAAGCTTTACACTAGGAGACAGTAGCTAGGTAACAGGCCTTGTTTTCACTTTTAGCTAGGTTTACTCTGAAAGTCAGGCGCTAGCTTTTGGCTAGGTTTACACTGAAAGTCAGGCGCTAGGTTTACTCTTTTGGCTAGGTTTACAGAGTAGCTCAGTTTCCACTGGTAATGATGGCTTGGGAAAGTTAATGAAAGTGTTTATTTATAAAATCTAAAGGGAGGAAGAGAGGCACACACATTCACAGGAGGTGTTTATCTTGACCCTAGTTCTCTAGATATGGAAGATGCTTATAATGTGAAGTTACCTCTGGACACAACAGATTCCCACTCGGCTTACTTTGCCGTGTTCGATGGACATGGTAGCAAGCATTATTCCGCATACTGTAGTAAAGAACTCCATAATTTTGTGCTTCAAAATCATCATTTTGGTAAGTGGAGTTGAGTGCTGGAGTGTGTGTGTGTGTACTAGCAGTGGTCCTTACAAGTCAGTAGTCAAGTTATGTTATATCCTTCAATTAGAACAGTTTCCCTCTGCAGTTAAAAGCATCAAGCACTGTGCTAATCCTTGGCTACACTTGAACTAACAAAAAGCTATTATTTACTTTTTTTTTTTGAAGTACCTATGAACTTAGTCGGCATCTGTTTATTGTTGTTGAAGTGGGACCAAATCTTTTCACTTTCAAATAAAGCGATTAGTAAACTCTATCGAATGCCAAATCTTTAATTGTTGATATGACGGTTTACAGAATCACTCACCAAAGCCACGGCATGGTCTACATTTTATTGAGTTTTTTTGGGTTTTTTCAAGCACTCGCCATTTCCTGTACTAGATGGTGTCTAGTGCTCGCCGTTTCCTGTACTAGATGGTGTCTAGCACTCGCCGTTTCCTGTACTAGATGGTGTCTAGCACTCACCATTTCCTGTACTAGATGGTGTCTAGCACTCGCCGTTTCCTGTACTAGATGGTGTCTAGCACTCGCCGTTTCTTGTACTAGATGGTGTCTAGCACTCACCATTTCCTGTACTAGATGGTGTCTAGTGCTCGCCGTTTCCTGTACTAGATGGTGTCTAGCACTCGCCGTTTCCTGTACTAGATGGTGTCTAGCACTCGCCGTTTCCTGTACTAGATGGTGTCTAGCACTCACCATTTCCTGTACTAGATGGTGTCTATCCTGTACTAGTAGATGTCTAAACGCAAGCACTTGCCATTTATTGTACAAGACGCTATCTAAACACAAACAATCGCCATTATTGTACTAGTCAGAACAGATTCAAGTAGTCAACAACATGCCACTGGTAAAATGTCTGATAATATTTTACTGAAAATGTGTAAAATAAGACTATACAAATGTGAACTGAGTAGCAAAGAAATATGATATGATTTTCTATTTCTCACATACCAGATCATAAAACATGCTTAAAATACATGGATGAACTGCCTTTGCTGTGGACTATATAGTTACAGCCTCCCCCACCCCCCTCTCCCGTCTTGTCTCCTCCTCCCCCATTATTTGTGATAGAGATGTCATTGATCTCTGGCATGTGTTGTGTATGGTCATACTGCTCTCAGGGAGCACTAGCATGACATGTTGTAGTTGTTGTTATTGTTGTTGTTTGTGTGGGTGTGTGGTGGTACAGGTAAAGGTGCATATGAGTTGTGTCTGAAGGAGAGTTTCCATAGTTTGGATAAGTACATGTTAGAAGGTGAGAAATAATATATATTGTAGGAGTCCAGCCAACAAAATTACCACCTGGCACATGCATGTATGTGCAGTGTACAGTACTTGTGGGTGAATAGTGTGTGTGTGTGTGTGTGTGTGTGTGTGTGTGTAGATAAAGACCTGCACTCTGTAGCCACTGTAGGAGGGACTACAGCTGTAGTTGTGCTCATCAAGGACAAGCATGTCTTCTGTGTGAGTGTGTGTGTGTGCGTGTAATTGCAAGGAGCTTGGTCATGTGATGAGATTAGGTTTGTGTGTGCATATGTTTGTGTGTGCATGTGCATATGTTTGTGTGGGTGTGTGTGTATGTTTGTGTGTGTATAATGTTTGTGTGTGGGTGTACACGTGTGTGCATATGTTTGTGTGTGGTGTGTATGTCTGTGCGTATGTTTATTTGTGTATGTGTGTGTGTGTGTAGGCTAATGCAGGAGACTCCAGAGCCATAGCCTGTGTAGGTGGATGTGTTAGAGAACTCTCTCACGACCACAAGCCTAATTTGCCAGGTGATTAAGGATCTCCTTAATAATGTACTCCTTAATTGGTTTCCTGCTGGCCTGTGGTGCCTGCTATGTTGGGATTTACTCAATCTGAAAAGAGATAACTTTCAATTCTTCTTGGTGTGTGTGTGTGTGTGTGCGTGTGTTACAGATGAGTGTAGGAGAATCTACCAGGCGGGTGGCTGGGTGGAGTTTAACCGTGTCAATGGTATGAGTTGAATTTCATTATAGTTGTGTGGATGAGTGTGTATCTGTGTTTGTTTTATCAAGGTAACTTGGCACTTTCCAGAGCGTTGGGGGACTTTGAATTCAAGAAGAACAAGGAGTTGACTGCGGAGGAACAGGTTGTGACCGGTAAGAACAGTTCATGCAACTGGTAGAGACTACATTCGTAACTGGTAAAGGTAGCTCTTATAACTGGTAGGACAGCTTGTGTATAATTGGTAAAGGCAGCTCGTGTGACTGGTAGGGACTACATTCGTAACTGGTAAAGGCAGCTCCTGTAATTGGTAGGGACATCCCATGTTACTGGTAGGAGGGTTTACTTGTATTTAACTGGTAAAGGCAGATCGTGTCACTGGTAGGGACTACATTCGTGACCGGTACAGGCAGCTCGTGGTAGGGATAGCGTGTGTAACTGATGAGGAAAGCTCGAGTAAAAATATATGCACTTCCAGTACTTTTGTTGTAAATCCTGGTTAGTTGAGAGTAAGTGACATTGTATGAAACGGTATTATAACAAACCCTTTACCTAACCCACTAGTACTACTAGGTTGGGTCATATTAGTCGGAGCCGGTGGTGCTATTGCGTGCGTTGAATGATTCAGACATAATGTGTCATAGAGCAAAGGACTACATTTTAATATGTTATGTGTACGTGTGTGTAGCTGATCCAGAAGTGACATCCTACTTACTTGGGCCTGATTATGAGTTTCTGGTTGTTGCTTGTGATGGTATGTTGTTGAAGGGAATCTCTGTCTCTGTGTGTATGTGTGTGTGTGAGTATGGTGAATCTAATTGATATTCTAGGAGTGTGGGATGTGATGTCCAATGAAGAGGTCGTACAATTTGTGAGAACTCGAATTGCTCAGAAAATAAATCCAGCAGAGGTGAGTTGTTTAGTGCTTGTCATGTATTCGGAGGCAGAGCTACCCTTTATAGTGTGTGTGTGTGTGTGTGTGTGTGTGTGTGTGTGTGTGTGTGTGTGTGTGTGTGTAGATCTGTGAATCTCTCCTGGAGCACTGTCTCGCCCCAGACTGTAGGATGGGGGGCGTTGGCTGTGACAATATGACTGTCGTGTTGGCGTGTTTCCTACATGGCAAGTCCTACGGAGATCTGGCGAAGAGATGTAGTCAGACTCTCGTTCCTCTCCAAATCACTCCCAGTCACATGAAATTTCAGTATAGTGATAAGACCTCCCAGTATTCGGAAGCCACACCCACAGGCACTGAGTCGCTGACAGCTAATACATGTGAGGAGGTGGAAGAAGCCAAAAGTATCACATGCACAAGTTGAGTTAACCACACCCACCAGGATCTGTCCATCCTGTCTTATCCGACGATGTCTAGTTTATCACTTCACTATCTGCAAGTTCATCCTAGCAAGTCCGGCTCTAAACAATGCAATTATCAGTTATCAGTGCACACATGTACATACACATGCACACGTTTCGCTAGTTCACAATGTTCAATTTCTTACCGGAAGTTTGTGATCTTTTACTTTCTTTGTACTGACCACACCCACTTCATTATATTCATAAGCTGGCTTATCTATGCAATTACACTTGTCTAACACAACGACGACACGGTGTGTATATTCATTAAAGTGTCGTCAAGCGGGTTGGTAAGGTGTTTTCATTAATAACAACGGCAATGGTGTGTGGAGTGAAGGGAGAGTCAACCTAAAGTGAACTCTCCCTGAGCATTCAAAAGGAAAGGCAACGGTTATGCAAAGCCTAATTAAAAATCATGAATAGAAATAAACTGTAGAGGAGAGGGAATCCAGGACTAAAGCAAAAGAGCTGAAGAGAGGAAAGGATTTAGCTGGAGAGAGAGAGAAAAAAAGAAGATATTTTAATAATGTGGCAAAGGTGCACCAGTGTTTGTGTAACTTGGTAGGCCTGGTGTACTCCACATGTTTTTTGTTTTGTTTTTTGTTGATATGTTCTTTACATAAGGATTTTAAGGAGTTGTGTTACAGTGGAGCGCGTGCTCAGAAGCCATGGTCTAACCATCACCACCAGGAACACAACTAGCAACAGCAGTGTGATGCTGGAATTATTGGCAGTCTGTGTAACTTCCTCCACTGCTGCATCTACAAAAGAAGTCATACAGAGAGAGAGAGAGAGATTAACAGTATATATGTAGTTCACAGTGAGGCTCTTCCTGTGTTATGGGTTTGGAAAGAGTTTCCATTGGCCAAGTCCAAAGTTTCTTTCTGACTGTTGAGTTTCCCTTCCTTTCTGCCAATGCCCTGCCTCACCTCTTCCTCCTGCTTTCTCTTTTTCTACAAATCTGTTCGCATTCTGCTTCTAAAATTCAATTGCAAGCACCTAAGTTGCCATAGTTACATTTAGTTTGATGTAAGAATTAGAGAGCACATTGAGATTTTTGGTGATACTCATTGTTTACACAATATTTAATGTATTGGCACCAAATCACATTGGTTGATTGAGCCCAGGATATTATATGTTGGCATTGGGGATTGAACCAAAGACTGAGCCCAGGATAACTTGCTGGCATTGAGGATTGAACCAGGATAACTTGATGGCATTGAGGATTGAACCAGGATAACTTGCTGGCATTGAGGATTGAACCAGGATAACTTGCTGACATTGGGATTGAACCAGGATAACTTGCTGGCATGAGAATTGAACCCAGAAAAACTTGCTGGCTTGAACCTGTGGCACTTGTACGGATCACAAGCCCCTCACTACCATTATTGGACCGAAGAATGGCATTCCTACACTTGCTGCTGCACGTCTTCAACGTTGGGCATTAATACTGTCCGCTTATCAATAATATGACATCTTGTTCAGATGGACACAGGACCATTGCAATGCTGATGGGTTGTCGAGGCTACCGATCACTGATCCTGAATCTGGAGAAGAATCAGTTGGACTTCAAGGAGTGACTGTGTTTAATATCAGACAGATACAGTCATTACCAGTAACTGCCTCATAGTCCAAGCAGATAAGCATATGAATTGTGCTTTTGATGATAAAAGCATGAAATTTGGCACAAAGTTAGGGCATGCCATAAGGAAAAGTTCTGGCTACAGGGCCATTGTATCCCTCTTAATTTAGCTTGGCAGCCATTTACAAAATGGCATTATCGGTTAATACTTTCTCAGGTGTGAACCACCTAGAATCTTGAGTTTTACATTGTTTAAGGTTCATAATTTTATTTAAATGATGCCAACACCAAAATAATTATATGCAATAATATTTATAACTTAGTTCTTAGAGCAATGTCCACCACAGTGGCAAAGTGCAGTGCACTGGAGTGCTGCCTTGACACATTTACAATGTCCTCTGCATCCTTTCTTGCATCTGCAATGTAGAAGCTCTCGGCAAGCTTTAGCTGCTTCTGGTAATGTAGTCCAGATAATTTCCCATCCACCTGTTTCCTTTCTCTTCCACCCCCAATCCCCTGGGGAGGGGAGTTCAGGAGCTGCTACCGGCCTCCTCATGTGTGCAGGGTGACAAACCTGATATGTCTTGGAGATGGTTACACAGAACTTCAATATGATGGGTTGTAACTAGTTCTTTTTCAGTGTCAAGGGATAACAGGTGAGTTGCCAGAAAAGAGAACAATTCTACCTTGTTGGCATCAATACGGAGGAACTCCTCCCATTTTCCAGGAATGACACTGGACGGCTCAACGCGCCTACGAACTCCTTTCCCTCTCTTTGCACGTGTTTCAGTTTTCAGGCTGTCAGGAAAATATTGATCCCACACGATGTCCAATCTACATACATGATGCAGTTGATGCTTGATGTAAGGTGAAAACACTTCTTTCTCGTAATCAGAAAATGTCTTTGCAGTACCAGGTCGCAACATATTTACAACAGCAGCCCCATCAATTATCAACACTTGTAGAGTAGGATTTGATGAATTCATTTGTGAGGGAGCAAGATTTTCCAAACAACGGACTAAGTCTGACTTGGTCCCACTTCTGAGCTTGCCCATTTGTGACAATGCAGGAGGATACGCCTGGTTTATATGTGCAAAGAACTCTTCAATGTCTCCTTCACAGAGCTGCGTGCAATATACAGTCTAGAGAAGAGGGAACAATCACTCTTCAAAGACTTGATCAGCTGCTGAACTCTGGATTTTTCTCTCACTACAGGCTGACTAAATAGAGAGAGGTTGTTCCTTGGGATGGGATCATCAATATGCTTCATCTGGTTGACAAGCCGCTCACTTATGTAAGTGTCATATTGGTCCTGACCAAGTTTCTCAATCTTGCGTACAGTGTCAACGATAGCTTCATCTGCAACATCTCTGGTATCCAATACGAGAAGATCCATGCTGTTCTCACAGAAAGGATTACTCATCTCCTGTATAACTTCTGTTAGCGCTCTGACATCTCGAGCGAATGCCTTCTGTGCAAACCTTGTCTGCTCATGGTGCCGCGTGTCTGCCTTCTTTCTTTCCTCAGAGGCTGCTTCAAACTCACCAATTACACGTGCCATCTCCGGACCAGATACCATCCAGCGCCTTAGAGCTGTGCGGTTTTCTGTCAATCCCACAGCACCACCATCACCTTTCACAGATGCATTATTCTGTTCATGGGCATGATCAAGGGCAATAGAAGAGAAGTTATGCATCGTTTTCTTCACGGTAAAGTTACCTTTCAACTGCCCATAAACATAAGGATGAGCAGTTTCCAGCCTAGCCATGTCACATAAGTGCACAGGAATCCACCTGGCATAGTGTGTGTGGTTTAAAGCAAAAAACCAGGGCACTAATTTCTTCAGGGCATTAGTATAAAGAAGGAAGTTGACTTCTCTAATTGCTCGTACATAGATCATCACCATGAGTTCAAGCTGTAGAATTATGTACCAAAAGTGAAAGTGAGGACATGATGCTGATTTTTTTGTGCACCACTCTTCAAGGGATATCTGCTCATTTCCATCAGTTAAGCTATCGCAATATTCAGTATATGCCTTTTGTAGGAGGAGATACAGAGCACTAGCTGTGATCTGATGAGCACGTCGAGTTCTTGTCACATGAGAAGCTCTAAGAAAGGAATTGGCTGTGCCAGAAGTGGCAACTTCAGCTTGTACAAGAGCTCCTATCCACCCACTTCCCTCCAATAAATCACCAAGCATCTTCAGGGCTGTCATTTCAATGTGTAGGCCACCAAACATTATGATAAAGTGATCCTCTCCATGTGTCTCAGGCCAGATCCACTGGATTTGCTTTGCAACTGCATACAAAGGTTGATCCACAGCAACAATTGGTACCTGACCAGGATTTAAAATTTCAACTGCATCCTTCATTACATTCATGGAATGGCGAATCATAGCTACAGACTTGGCTTGATCAGGAAAAAGTGGAAGTAGAGATATCAAAGAGACACTATCTTTGGATGTTGGTTGTTGCTGAAGACTGGAGTGGTATGCAGCCCATGAGATATTCTCGTCCTCTTTTAGAGTGTCAACTGTCAGCACAGACTTCATATGTTCAAGCCACCTGCAAATAAAGAAATGCAAGGATTAATTGGCAGTTTAAATAGATGTAGCTATTACAAATGTACCTGTACTCTTCCTGCATAGATTGATGCATCAGCTGACAATCTGCTACATTGTGTCCTTCAAACTTTGGTACTGGAAGAACTTGCCTAAGCTTGGCAGCAGGTGGCACATTATTATAGGCAGTTGGAAGATGAGCAAGCTTTCTCTTAGGGTTTCTTGGGATATCATCTGGATTGGCAATAACACTTCGCTGGACTCCAGTGTTTGAATCATCAGGATGTTGAAAGATAGATATCCCAGTTCCATGAAAGGAATCATGTGCACTGGTAGAACTGGGGGGTTGTGATCAATATTATCAATTGCAGAGGTACTAAACAGGCCAGCTTTCAGGTTAGGAGGACAGATAGCAGCTTGCATTTCATAGTTATGACAGACAGTGTTTCCCAGAGCTGTGGAAATGTCAAGCACTCGATCGTATGAAACGCACAATTCCAGGTTGAAAAGAGTATCCACTACACTTCGTTTTCGAGTCTTTGTGTGGATCATGATGCCCAGATAGACAGGCAGTGGTGGCTCATGTTCTGTACTGTGTCTACAGGTCGTTGCGGTCTTCTTCTGGTACAGGCTGTTGTACATCAGTAACTGTGAGATTGTGAGGGCTGGCTGTGGTATAGATTCATGGTCATACTGTTTGGTGATGTTGGGGCCATACAGTATCATGGCAACCAGTGCCAAGAGTGAACCTGGTACAGATTTGAACTGACACTGAGCATCAAATGAGCCACTGAAACTTTGTTTTGTTCTTAACATGCTTCTCCTTACTATGCTAGCAGCTCGAGCCAGATAGACAGCTTCATTGTCACTGTCATACTCGCATGCCTTCCTCAAGAGATTAATCTACTTGTCGACAAGAATTGGCATACTTACCAAACAAATCCACTCACTGATCAGTGTAAATAATGCTGAGAGACTAGTGGTGGCTACAATTAGAAGTATGCAGTAGGCCATGTGGGCACTGCCAGGACTTGCCAGCATGGTATAGAACAAGTTCACACGTATGTACTCACAAGGTGTAAAAAAGCCAAGGTAGCAGCCATTTAGAAGAATGGCTGCCATATTAAAGACAGGGGACATCTGCAGTGGCCCTGTAGCCAAAAATGTTCACTAGGGCATGTACCAAATTTCATGCTTTTATCATAGCACAATTCCCCCAATTATTTAATCTTATCTGCTGTATTATCACAACTGCAGAATGCTACATGACGTGACCCAGTTAGTACTGAGTCGAGTGCTTCAGTACACTCAGAGTGGCTGGCCTGACCATGTTCCTGAAGAGTTAAAACCATATGGGAACCGCCGCACTGAATTGGCAGTTGAAGGAGATTGCCTGTTGTGGGGAACGAGAGAGGTGATACCCAGCAAGCTACGAGCTCAAGTGATGGAAGAGTTACACCACGCACATGCTGGAATTGTGAAAACAAAAGCTCTGGCAAGAAGTTATCTTTGGTGGCCTAACATCGACCAAGAGATCGAAGAGGTGACCCGGTCATGCCAGAGTTGCCAAGCTGCAAGGAATTCACCAGCGGTCGCTCCACTCCACCCTTGGTTATGGCCATCCAAGCCCTGGCATAGGATTAATATAGATTTTGCTGGGCCATTCTGTGGTCGGATGTTTTTGGTTGTGGTTGATGCCCACTCCCGATGGCCAGAAGTCATTGAAATGAAGAGCACAACTGCTGTTGCAACAATCCAGGAACTGAGAAAACTGTTTGCAGCTTATGGCCTCCCGGTTCAGCTTGTATCGGACAACGGACCACAATTCGCATCAGGAGAGTTTGCGGAGTTCATGAAGAGTAATGGAGTGAAACATATCTGCTCAGCACCATATCACCCCTCTTCCAATGGTGCTGCAGAACAGTTTGTACAGGCGTTTAAGAGGGCCATGAAGGCTAGTGATAGATCGAACACTTCATTCAATCATTGATTGAACAGCTTTCTTCTATCGTACAGGAGTACGCCACATTCTACTACCAATGTGACACCATGTTCACTCTTTTTAGGTAGGCAAGTGCGAACAAGACTCACTTTATTTCATCCCGGAGTTGAGGAGAGAGTATTGGGAAAACAGGCGGACCAGAAGTCTCAACATGACAGTCATGCCAAATTTCGAGAGTTTTTCTCGGGCCAGAGAGATGGCACGCAACATTCGAGCAGGACAGGCATGGATTCCTGGCACTGTCATCAAACGTACTGGACCACTGTCTTATGTGGTACAGGTTGCCGGAAAGTTGTGGAAACGTCACATTGATCATCTTCGAGAAATGGGAGATACACCTATGCAGGAACCAGTGATAGAACCACTGTTTCAGCAGGATGTAGCCACACCACGGGTTACAAGGCCAGAGGAATCTTTTTCTAGAGTTGAAGCTGAAACAGTGACCAGCCTGCCCACTACTGAAACGGGCAATAATGGGCTAGAAGAAACCCAAGCACCTAACCAGGTAACACCTGACGCTGCTTCCACAGAGGATTCTCTTGTTTCACCACCTGCTGATCACAGTCACTCACCGTTCGACAAGCATCGACGTCTCAAGAAGGACAGATCTCATAAGTGAAGGAGGAGTGTGGTGTATGTTGAACTTGAGAACGTAATCATTTAGCATGCTCATATATTATTCATGATTGTTTTGACACGTGTCACCCCTTTACCATATGTATGTATGTGTGTCTCATGACCATGTTTTGTGTAGTCGACGATAACAACCTTTTAATAAATCCTAAGTAAAGTGAACCTCTAATCGCGATAGCTGGCAGCCATTACAACTATACGAAACCCCAATACACAACATACATCAACATAAGTTCCAACCGTTTGAAATGTCTGGGACAATCCCAAATTTTTTTATTCATCCCAATCTGGGAATATCTTCCTATTTGTCCCAGTAAGTCACTTAGATTGCTATCTGGTAAAGTAAGTCACTTAGATTGCTATCTGGTAAAGGGTCCCCACTAATGTATTGTCGAAACGAGTTTTTTTTTTTTGGTTATGAGTAATTGTGGTTCTCCAGAGCTTTAAAAACAGGAATGCAGTGTCATTTTGACAGCAACTGGACTCATCAATATCCTGGTATTGGGAGAAGTAACTAGCTAATCATTTGTAGCACAACAAAAATTGAAATGAGTGCTTGAGTATCAAGATTTGTTTCCTCAGTTACAACACTAATATTAAGTCATGTCATCTCAAATAATATTGTAGTAATAAAATTAAGAATATGACGGTCTCAGGACTCATTTTATAATACTGTATATACTTTTGTGCTCGTACAACTGGCCTGGATCATGGAATGAGTAATCTAGGAATGAAGTTTTTGGCTTCAAACACAATTTGTGTGTAGCAAATCAACATTTTCGAGATATTTCCAGCTATACGGTACTCAAACGAAAGCTGTACAAGGAGCACACACTAAATATAAAATCAGAATAGTATGTATGTAAATTCCATGTGACCAACCTTGGAGACGAACTGATTGCTTAAGATGAAGTGTTGACATCTGAAGATGTGCAAGTACAGATGAAGATAAGCTGAACATCAGGGAGACTACTACAGACTGCTTCATTCTGACTGAACATCAGGGAGACTACAGACTGCTTCATTCTGACTGAACATCAGGGAGACTACAGACTGCTTCATTCTGACTGAACATCAGGGAGACTACAGACTGCTTCACTCTGACTGAACATCAGGGAGACTACAGACTGCTTCACTCTGACTGAACATCAGGGAGACTACAGACTGCTTCACTCTGACTGAACATCAGGGAGACTACAGACTGCTTCACTCTGACTGAACATCAGGGAGACGACAGACTGCTTCACTCTGACTGAACATCAGGGAGACTACAGACTGCTTCACTCTGACTGAACATCAGGGAGACTACAGACTGCTTCACTCTGACTGAACATCAGGGAGACTACAGACTGCTTCATTCTGACTGAACATCAGGGAGACTACAGACTGCTTCACTCTGACTGAACATCAGGGAGACTACAGACTGCTTCACTCTGACTGAACATCAGGGAGACTACAGACTGCTTCACTCTGACTGAACATCAGGGAGACTACAGACTGCTTCATTCTGACTGAACATCAGGGAGACTACAGACTGCTTCATTCTAACTGAACATCAGGGAGACTACAGACTGCTTCACTATGACTGAACATCAGGGAGACTACAGACTGCTTCATTCTGACTGAACATCAGGGAGACTACAGACTGCTTCATTCTGACTGAACATCAGGGAGACTACAGACTGCTTCATTCTGACTGAACATCAGGGAGACTACAGACTGCTTCATTCTGACTGAACATCAGGGAGACGACAGACTGCTTCATTCTGACTGAACATCAGGGAGACGACAGACTGCTTCATTCTGACTGAAAAGGTAATTTTAACAAATAAACACAAACCTCAATAAAAATAAGGAATCTAACCTCAACTGGGGAATAGGATGGAGTGATACAGGTTCACATGCTTGAAAAAGAAAAGAATATGTGTTAAATTCTTTTTATATTGGCAATTACAAATGAATAATACAAACATACCTCAATATCTTTTAGAGGTGGTTGGTATTGGTATGACAAGGATGAGTAGCTACATGGAAATATAATGTATAGAAAGTACATTACAATAAATAAACCGGAATAGAACTCTAAATTTACTTTCCTTTTGCTTGCTGGTGTCCCTTAACATCTTCCATTGGTGATGTCTTGTGTTACTACCCATGTCATAATTACAAAAATAGATTATAAAATACGTTAGAAATTCTCCCGTACATATATAGCGTATAGGACCATGTTGTTGTTGTTGGTAACTAACTTGGATGAAGTCACTGAAATATCTACTATGTTAATATAAAATGCTAATATTTTTGATTACACAAATTTGAATACATGTGGCCATATTAGGGTAAAAGTAATTTTTACTGATTTACACAATACTCATTAAAAAAATTCATTGAACTAGAATAATCACGTTGAAACTCTATTTGAGAAGTAAGACACTGTTCTCTTTCTATGTTCCTTGGACATTGCTTTGACACGGACTTGCATGAGTTGCTGCATTCATGGATTATTGACACTGCATTTCCAATGGCAAAAGATTCCAATATGAAAATGTTATCAGTCATTGTCAGCAATGGGCAATCCAACTCGTTAGTTATGAAATCACCAAGCTTGCTGGAATGTGATAATTGAGCACCCTTTTGGGATGCAGCTGAACAAGTCATATTGTCTGTTCCCAGACCCTTTCTTTCCCCACGTAGGGTTAGGGTTGGTAAAGGATCTGGCTACGCGAGACTACTATGGTTAGTTGTCACACCACAATCTGACACAGACAGAGAACTTTCTAGGGGAATTCAATTGTCTAAAACTGTTACCACTCTCTCCCTACCTCAATAAATTGCAATCCAACTCGTTAGTTATGAAATCACCAAGTGGTGAGCAAAGAAACTCAATCTTTCTGATCACACATAGTTGGTTGCCATTATAATTCTTGGCAGCTGCCAAAAGCTGACCATACTCAATCTGCAAGATTTAAAGAGTGAAAATTTAAGACATAAGGAAAAATGTGACCATCTACGGGAAAATCTGGCACAACGTAGCGTGCGTAAACGTCGGGAAAAATCGATTGAATTCTTAAAAATGTATTAAATAAGCCTTAACGAAGGGAACGGCTAGGTCAAATATAGCGAAAACAACTAAAGGTACAGCAATAAAACTTGGAGGGCTCAATATCAGGATGCCGACAAATGCGTAAGTGCAAAAAAAAAATTTTTTTGATGGGGGCCGCGTTGTGCCCAATTTTCTTGTAGACGGTCACAAATAATCATAAGACAGCAAGCACGCAGTTTCTAAGGACACACACACATACACACAAAAACACACAAACAACAAACACACACAAAAACACACACACAGCCATATCAAGTGCGGAAACCACGTCAGAACAGCATATAACAATAATGAATGTTCTTAATTTTTATATTTTCATGACGAGGTAGTCCAGCAAATAGAACAGACCACGAGTCAAATTTGTGCCACTTCTTGCTTCGATTACCACTCGTGTCATTGGAAAATAACAGTAAGGGTAGCATTACTACTGGCCTTCCAGCGGCTTTCATTTTGACAGGGTGTGAGGTGAAGAAAGTGGCATGATCCTAGACAAGCAGTGTACATATATGTATTTATTAATTTGAAACTAAAGGAGAATAATTATGAAGTTGATAGCTCCGTATTTATGAATAAAAATTACGTATATTGTCATATGTGAAAAGCTTATTTAACCACATGTTGCTATGATAAGCATACATGTACATACAATTAAATACTGTATAAAGGGAAAACGGAACATAATAATCAGAGTAAAATACACCCAAGCATACAATCCAATTAGTGTATTTTGTGATGTAAAGGCACCTGTTTTGCGATAGATTCACAAACTTACAATAGAAAAACAAATCATTCCTTGGGGCCTGGACATTATGACTCATGAGTCATGTATGGGGGAAAATGAATTAGGTGGGTAATTGTAGTTAAAAGACGAGTTATTATAATTAGTATTAGCACAAAGTACTGTATTGAAGATATCAGTACAGAATATACTCATCCATATATGGTGAGGTATTTGTATTTCACTTGCAGGCTATATTTTTACTTGCGTGGCTTATGATAATAAAATCAGCTGCTTTGAAATATCTCAACATATCATGCTCTAACTCATGTAATAAGGGATATTAAGAAACAAGTGCTACAAGATATATTCTATTACTTGTGTGGACACTTGAAGAAGACATCCATTTGCTGCATCCCATCGCAATATAGAAGGCGGAACTTCACACAAACCAGTAATATGTATGATGGGAATAGAAATCTTCTCATATAAAATCAGTGTTCCATAAGTGACATAGCAAGCTAATGTTTCTGGAACAGCATCTTGAAATTGCTCTAACGTGAGCAAAACATGAACATCAGCATACAAGCCACCAAAATATTCCTACATAAAATATAAACCCTTATGATGAGAAATAACAACAATTGGATAAGTATAGCTACCTTGTTATAAAACTTTACTATCTGAGCAGTTACTGTAGTATTTAGATGTGGATGGAGACAAGTCACACAATCACGAATAAATACATGAATCCCACCATCCAACACAGCCATTGGAGAGTAAAAACGAGGGTCATCATGCCAATGAGAAGCATGAGACATTTCTCTGCATTTATACGTTAGTATACTATTTTTAAACATAGTAGATGTCTTTACCTGTACGTTGTTTGTGTAACGACAGGAAATCTCTGTACTGCTCTAGCAGTGAGTGGGTTCCCAAGAAATCTTTGAACAATACTTGATAAAGTATTTGAATAGAATGGAATACCTGTTGAAGTCACTTGCTATATTCCAAAACCCAAGAAAATTGTATATTAAAAAACAAAAACAACACCAACAAAACTTCATTTACTTTAGTAGGCTGCTGAAATCCGGGTAACGTGAACTTTTTTACTGCTGAAATACTTGGAATAGTAATACCAGTTTGTGCCAAAAGAAACCATACAAATATCAAATTTGACTCACCCTTGAACAAATAGTACATAAAGCAAACATTAATATAAAATTAGAAATAAGTGGTTTTTATTGACAGAAGTCTAAAATTCTAAACACCCAGGGAGAACACAATTCATTTGGAATTATGTAAACGAAAGAAGTAATTGTATCAATTACATTTGATCATATTGGTTGTCATAAACTTGATGGTAAAGAAGGCAATTACACTAACCAATGCAAAGAAACTCAGTATAACAAAAAATAAACATTGCTTGCTCATACATCTCACTAGTCATACAATGTAAAACAAAAATATGTGTCAAATCTTTGATTGCTCACCATTGGTTTAGGGCTGTTGAGAATTAAATACAACAATGCAAACATTTTGCTGGGAAAAGGTGAAAAATCATCTTCTGTTTCTATGCTGCGAAAGATAACGTCCAACTCCAAATCTGTAAAGAAAATTATCTTCAACACAGTATAAACAAATAATTAAGATTATTTACCTGAAGAAATGTCGGTGTCTTCAGTGTCACTACACTCTCCATCACTTGCACTGTCGTCAATACATTGCATCTCTTCCATATTTCCTTCTCCAATGGACTATTATTGGACATTTATTGAAGTATTATCATAATATTCAAGTGACATACCCCTTCAGTATAGGATAATACATGGCTGTCTGTGGCTGACTCCAAACTACACTTATGACTATCAGTAGCAAGATGTTTTCCAGTTTTGACTTGAAAGGAAACTTGACATCACAAAGGGAACAGTAGTATTTTACAAAGATGCACGTTCACCATTATTAGCGCAATATTAATGTCAATGTAAAAACTAACCACTTCTTTCTGCTCCTGCAGAAGATGCCATCTTTAATGAGTGGGGCCACGCTGCGTCGCTTTAAGGGGCGTGCGTGCTCGCATTTGCAGCTCATATTGCGGTGAAATCCAACGGAATAATGGAGCAGCCCAGTCTACCAGTAGCTGGTGAAGATGCAGTAAGAGAGCAAGTAGAAGACCTGCTGGCAATACTTGTAGCCTTCCGGGGAACTCAAGTGGAAATAATGAATTCAGAAGGGATGAGTATCCAAGTGGGCAAATTAGAGTTTCTAGTAAAACTGCTGTAAGAGGACCTGAAATGCCTTCACTGCAAGTCATCTTCCTGGAATGAATAGGCAATTCAGGCAACCACTTGCTACAGGAACACACAAGGACTTCAGAGGACATGCTTGCACTTCTAGTAGCCTTCGGGGGAGTAGCAGACATCACAACACCACACCATACAGGCGTCCTGCACACCAAATTTCTGACCGGCTTGTTGTAACCCCACTACATAGGAGTCAACAGCCAGAAACAAGGACCCAGCAGTTAGAACCAGGAACCAGCAAATAGAAAGCAGGAGGTAGCAGCAAGAAAACAGGACTCAGCAGTTAGAAAGCAGGAGGCAGCAGCCAGAAACAAGTAGGTACCAGCCAGAAACACTATGGCAGCAAGTTTTAGATGAAATTCGGCATGGGTTGAAGGAACAGAAAAAACTAAAAGATGTTTGCAAAATTGGTCAAATGGTATGCAAACTTGAAGAAAGTGTGAGACAGCTGAGTGACCAGGTGAAAGTAAGCATGGAGCAATCATTTACAATAGAATCTAGCACCTATAAGGTTTGTACGATTATTGTAATTGCGAAGTAGCTTTATACATTCGTCTTATCAATAATAATAGGATGACCTGCTCAGAGAAACAGGTCAGCTTTAGCTAATTCTATGATGCGCCAACCTTCACGGGAGGATATCGCTGTAAGTAAACTTAACTTTTCAGTCTACCACAACAATAACTTTTGCTTTTGAATTTCAGCACAGTATTACGAAGGTTCTAAAGCAAGATGGCCGCATTAAATCGAAGTTTGATAAAGCAAAAACATTTTGCTATAACAGACTGACAGATCTTCGATCAGAAGAAAGGCGGAGAGTAAATTAGGAACTTATTGGATTACAAATTAGTATAAAAAATTGTATTTTTTGTTACAGGTACTTGGTAATAAACCATGTGAAGCATTCGTCTCGTTCACTACCACATTCTTTACCACATTGAAGGCACCTAGTGAATGCCGGAGTATATAATAAAACACCTGGCATTGCGGGTAATAAAAAATTAAATATTTGCTTTTCAGTGAAAAAAGAATCCTATTCAACTATATCACTAATCTAACGTACCCTGAGTTCACTATCACTAGGAATGTGTCTCTCTGCCTTTCCTTGACCATCTTCATTTTCACTTTTCTTCACTTTTTCAGTGACTGGTACCACTTTTCTGCAATAAAATTCAGTCCTGATTCCTATTTTACACAATATAGCTAGTAGCCAGCCTACATACCTGCACTGTATCCAACCATCCTACACAGTATATTTTTTCACTACTTTGTAGTGTTTTCCTGACCAAATGTAGCAATTTTCAATGCCAACACTGTAGTGTAAAGAAACACTTACTTGGATTCTGCCTATTCTCCATTTTAAAAATTTGCGTACACCTGTGCATCAATACTGTAAGCTGACAACAATGCCTTTCCAGTACTGTAAGGTCCCCAACCATACTTGTTGATTCAATGCTGATTTTACTGTAATGATACTACCATGTTTTTACAGTATATATTCAGGATGAAAGCCCAGTCAGTAATGTAACAGTAATTTTTTCCAATGCTGTTTCAAGGCTGGTGGGCTCCAGTGCTGGTACATGACCGATTATTTTTGGTTGTGTACTGAAGTACTGTAGTTTGGTGGTAGTGTGGTGGAGTTCCCGGTTTAGTTAAGTATGTTTAGTATCCAAAGTCCCCTCGGTAAAGGGTACCCATTTTCTTAACTATTTTTAGTACACTGAGGTCGATATCCACACCCCTTCCAGAGCAAGTTAGCCAGTTGATCTGTCTATGTACAGGAACTACTAAGAGATCAATTAAAGGTCAAAACCTTCATTTGGCATTTCAGGAGCTAAATTCTACTTAACTATAATTTTTTACCACAGCAATTCAAATCATTAATCTTGCAACAATCAGTTGAAAAAACATGCAATAATCAGTTGAAAAAACAAACAAACATAGATCTTGTAGATTGTGGTATTCAGTTTTACTAATGGAACTGACTGTTTGTATTCTATTATACCAGCAGTTATTAGCTGTTCATGTGACTCTAGATCTTTCCATCATTTCCTTGTAGACCTCTGGCATGAAGCACACCTCACAACTACACACAGTAATTTCCATTCTCACACTAGTTTCTAGTGTGACAGCTCCAGTAACCATTGAAAAGAATAACAGCTAGCTACATGAAGCTTATCTTTTAGCTGCAAGATCTTAACAAGGATCAAAATATGGCTTCTGATCCTCCAGCTGTTCAACCCTAATTAGTGTACTTTAACATTTAAGTATTCATATTTTCAGTTTAATTAGTTTTTATTTTGTAGCAAAATTGCAATAGCTACTTTCTATGTATTTCTGGATCATTCGTTACAAGTTCACCCAGAGTGAAAAATAATAATAATAATTTGAAATATAAAGCAAAGTGAAGCTAAATTAATATATCCAACACAAATTTTTATAACCATTTCACAAATTACCTCACCCAAATGAGCACTCCAAATTCCAGTGCCTCAAATTTCAGTGCCAGCAGGGCATAAAAACGGCACACAATGAAGTCCCTCTGGTCTCGCTCATCAATACTCCAGGAAGTTGGAGGGGGAGGGGGGGTTGGGCGGGAAGGATCTGTTTCACACTGTGTGGATATGGCTATTAGAAAGAGTTCTTTAAAGTCCTTTTTTTTTTGTTTCTACCAAGTCCAAAAGAATCGAGCTCACTTGAATGCATAGTAGTTACTGTTGTACTAACGACAAGTAGGTTCATTCAATCAAACAATTAAAGTTCAACAATTCATATAGCAAGTTACACAAGGATACAATACACTCTCAATAACTACTACAGAAATAACTAATGAAAAGTTATGACAAAACCACATGATGATGTAATAAGTATGATGCAATGATTTAAAGACTAGTCTTGGTTAGATACCACAGTTACACTATGTAGCGAGATTCCAAATCTAGACTTAGGCTACCATGTTTTATTCCTCAACTGAAAAAGAAGCTGGTTACAACAAGAATAGTTCAAATAGTTTGATTAAGGCCTAAGCCCCCCCCCCCCTGCTTCCTGCGCATTCAATATTTTAAGGTTGGTTCCAATAGCTAATCCAACAAAATAGATAGATCAGTGAAAAATGATTTAACTTAAAATGTTTATTTTTTAAAGTCAGCAAAAAATAAATCTGGGAATCACTGTGGTTGTGGTTGAGGCTGTGGTTGCACAAGAATTATTAGCTCAATTAGCTAGTCTAGCTACATTTTAATTTGTAATGTTATTTTTATGAAACTATTACTCTTGAAATGTTTGCTTTCATCATAAGTGCTAGGAATATGAACTTTTGATTAAGTGAAAATGAATCTTTCATAAGATTAATTTTTAATATTTAGTCCAAGATTTGCTGGTATAAAAGAAAATACACTCCATGGAGGAATGACTGAGGTTTGATAGACTAAGAAAGATGGCCCAAACTAATGCAAGTGAGTTGCTTATGTTTTGATGGAATGTTGATTTATAATGTCATTATTTCCATTCAGATCAAACTGCCATTGCCTTAGATCAAGTAAGTTATTGTACAATTTTTGTTTTTACCATGCTTTTTGTAAGCAAATAGCTATGTATTGAAGCAGACATGCATATGTGATTTGTAATAATTTATAGGGTACTGTGACTCAACAACCAAGGACTGGTATACTTCCTGGAAATCAGACCACTGCTTACAGGGCCCTTTACCTGTCCATTGCATCACTTCTGTTGATTACACTCTTCGGCATTTTTGGTCTGCCATGCTCACTTGCAGCACTTGCCTTCGGACTCTATGTAAGAGTTATAGTAGTTATTGAATGATATTTTTTTTTAGTATAAAGGAAATGTGTTGCAGAATTCGCATTTGTGTTTGTCATTCTTTTCTATGTCTCTTCACATAGGCACTATACTCTGCCAAAAAAGATAATGAAGACCGTACAAAGACTTTTGGAAGGGTTTCTATTGTATGCAGCATAATTAGCATAATTATTGGAGTAATTGGATTCATAGTATTAATTATCATTTATTCAACTATTTAAGCTAATATCATTGCTTTTTAATGTAGCTATCCTTTGATTCATATAATTGTTATTAATTGGTCATGATATTTCAACTTTATTTTAGACAATTTAGTTCACTTATATTGATGGTATAGAGAGAGAGAGAGTTTTAAATAGCCCTGTGTTTCTGAGGTCATTGTACAGGTCAATCTTTGTTTACTTTCATGTACAATATAGTAGCTGATGTAATAAAATACGTAGCTTGATATGCCTCCCATTATTTTGGTAGCTCTACTTCTTTCAGATCAGGAACGAGAGTCTGACTACATCTCTTTGCCAGATCTCCGTAGGACTTGCCATGTAGGAAACACGCCAACACGACAGTCATATTGTCACAGCCAACGCCCCCCATCCTACCGTCTGGGGCGAGACAGTGCTCCAGGAGAGATTCACAGATCTACACACACACACACACACACACACACTATAAAGGGTAGCAGCTCTGCCTCCGAATACATGACAAGCACTAAACAACTCACCTCTGCTGGCTTTATTTTCTGAGCAATTCGAGTTCTCACAAATTGTACGACCTCTTCATTGGACATCACATCCCACACTCCTAGAATATCAATTAGATTCACCATACTCACACACACACATACACACAGAGACAGAGATTCCCTTCAACAACATACCATCACAAGCAACAACCAGAAACTCATAATCAGGCCCAAGTAAGTAGGATGTCACTTCTGGATCAGCTACACACACGTACACATAACATATTAAAATGTAGTCCTTTGCTCTATGACACATTATGTCTGAACCATTCAACGCACGCAATAGCACCACCGGCTCCGACTAATATGACCCAACCTAGTAGTACTAGTGGGTTAGGTAAAGGGTTTGTTATAATACCGTTTCATACAATGTCATTTACTCTCAACTAACCAGGATTTACAACAAAAGTACTGGAAGTGCATATATTTTTACTCGAGCTTTCCTCATCAGTTACACACGCTATCCCTACCACGAGCTGCCTGTACCGGTCACGAATGTAGTCCCTACCAGTGACACGAGCTGCCTTTACCAGTTACATACGAGTAAACCCTACCATTCCACAAGAAATTCTTACCAGTAACATGGGATGTCCCTACCAATTACAGGAGCTGCCTTTACCAGTTACGAATGTAGTCTCTACCAGTTGCATGAACTGTTCTTACCGGTCACAATCTGTTCCTCCGCAGTCAACTCCTTGTTCTTCTTGAATTCAAAGTTCCCCAACGCTCTGGAAAGTGCCAAGGTACCTTGATAAAACAAACACAGATACACACTCATCCACACAACTATAATGAAATTCAACTCATACTATTGACACGCTTAAACTCCACCCAGCCACCCGCCTGGCAGATTCTCCTACGCTCATCTGTAACACACACACACCAAGAAGAATTGAAAGTTATCTCTTTTCAGATTGAGTAAATTCCCAACATAGCAGGCACCACAGGCCAGCAGGAAACCAATTAAGGAGTACATTATTAAGGAGATCCTTAATCACCTGGCAAATTAGGCTTGTGGTCGTGAGAGAGTTCTCTAACACATCCACCTACACAGGCTATGGCTCTGGAGTCTCCTGCATTAGCCTACACACGCACACAAATAAACATACGCACAGACATACACACCACACACAAACATATGCACACACGTGTACACCCACACACAAACATATACAATATACACACACAAACATATGCACACACACACAAACATATGCACACACAACCTAATCTCATCACATGACCAAGCTCCTTGCAATTTCACGCACACACACACACTCACACAGAAGACATGCTTGTCCTTGATGAGCACAACTACAGCTGTAGTCCCTCCTACTGTGGCTACAGAGTGCAGGTCTTTATCTACATACACACACACACACACACACACACGCACACACTATTCACCCACAAGTACTGTACACTGCAACATGCATGCATGTGCCAGGTGGTAATTTTGTTGGCTGGACTCCTACAATATATATTATTTCTCACCTTCTAACATGTACTTATCCAAACTATGGAAACTCTCCTTCAGACACAACTCATATGCACCTTTACCTGTACCACCACACACCCACACAAACAACAACAATAACAACAACTACAACATGTCATGCTAGTGCTCCCTGAGAGCAGTATGACCATACACAACACATGCCAGAGATCAATGACATCTCTATCACAAATAATGGGGGAGGAGGAGACAAGACGGGAGAGGGGGGTGGGGGAGGCTGTAACTATATAGTCCACAGCAAAGGCAGTTCATCCATGTATTTTAAGCATGTTTTATGATCTGGTATGTGAGAAATAGAAAATCATATCATATTTCTTTGCTACTCAGTTCACATTTGTATAGTCTTATTTTACACATTTTCAGTAAAATATTATCAGACATTTTACCAGTGGCATGTTGTTGACTACTTGAATCTGTTCTGACTAGTACAATAATGGCGATTGTTTGTGTTTAGATAGCGTCTTGTACAATAAATGGCAAGTGCTTGCGTTTAGACATCTACTAGTACAGGAAACGGCGAGTGCTAGACACCATCTAGTACAGGAAACGGCGAGTGCTAGACACCATCTAGTACAGGAAACGGCGAGTGCTAGACACCATCTAGTACAGGAAACGGCGAGTGCTAGATACCATCTAGTACAGGAAACGGCGAGTGCTAGATACCATCTAGTACAGGAAACGGCGAGTGCTAGACACCATCTAGTACAGGAAACGGCGAGTGCTAGACACCATCTAGTACAGGAAACGGCGAGTGCTAGACACCATCTAGTACAGGAAACGGCGAGTGCTAGACATCATCTAGTACAGGAAACAGCGAGTGCTAGATACCATCTAGTACAGGAAATGGCGAGTGCTAGACACCATCTAGTACAGGAAACGGCGAGTGCTAGACACCATCTAGTACAGGAAACGGCGAGTGCTAGATACTATCTAGTACAGGAAACGGTGAGTGCTAGACACCATCTAGTACAGGAAACGGCGAGTGCTAGATACCATCTAGTACAGGAAACGGTGAGTGCTAGACACCATCTAGTACAGGAAACGGCGAATGCTAGACACCATCTAGTACAGGAAATG
>WLWD01002906.1_pt1 | contig 41626 bp, 26 predicted proteins | sample 6712731 | NCBI WGS metagenome assembly WLWD01 (sample SAMN12718690, study PRJNA576275) | sponge metagenome | isolation source: marine sponge | host: Mycale hentscheli | place: New Zealand: South Island, Marlborough, Capsize Point | collected 2014-11-01
ATCTGCAAATAATGTAAAAGATGTTTATAATATACATGTGAAATAAAAATTACAAAAGAATACAATTCTCACTTAGTTATAATAGTCAATTATGTGACCTCAAATCTTAAATGCAGCTTCAGCATATGTAATGCTTGATAAGAAAGAGCTATGTATTTTCATAATGTTGAATGACAAATCAATAGACTGAAAACACCGAGCTCAGACAAAGATAGTGATGGCAAACTCTTCCTACTCTTAGAGTTAATACTTACATCTAAGAATAGGTCCACTTCATTCCGATACTCTGCTTTGCTTCCTGTAATAAGTACCAGCTTGCTTTCTAAGTCATGAAGTTCTTCCAAGTTATACTTTTTCTTTACTATTCTGCTGTCTTTATCCTTTTCTCTGAGTCTTAAGCGAATAATTTCATTTATAGTTTGATGAATTTCCGGTCTAGATGATCCAATAAAGTAGCAACCATTTTTCAATATACTGCTCATTTGACCTATTGCTGTAACTTCTACTGAACCTTGAGTTTCTTTAACAGATTTAAACCATTCCAACTCTTTGTTGCATTCCCTCTAAAATAATTATACAAATAGCTGAACATACAGTAGCAGATAGTGTGCAATAGTGAATAGAGCATTGAACAACCAATATAACTATGCATATATATATATAGAGAGAGAGAGCTAAAACTAGGCCAGAATTTGCACTTCATCATGTTTTTCAGTACATACACACACAAACTTTTAACTTGACTGGACTAATTTCATAACAAGTGATGCTCACACCTGACAATACATACATAATGACATCCATGCACCAGTAAAAGCATATTAAAAACATTGGAGGGACAACGGGAATTAAATTAAGCTGGCAAATGATCTTGGTCATGTATTACTCTTCATCATTCCCTATAGCAAGTTGACAAACCAATCAATTAAATCATTTTCTGAGCCATTACAACATATTTCTCACAAATGTGAAATGTTACCAGCACTGTCCCTAATAGACCAGGAGCCCAGAAGATTTATTTATGCGAAAAGGGCCACAACTGTTGATGCCATTTTTAGGTGCGGCCTACCCCCCTTGTTACAAAAATGTGTTGCTGCCGGGTTCTGGGTGTGGCTTTGTACCCGAAATCCCCTAATTTGTGCCGCCATTACCTAAAAACCTATTTTTATCAATATCGGCATAACTGTGCACGCTAACTCCACAAGTATAGTATCTACACCCATGTTTTCATGGTCAGGGGTTTCATTTTTTGTGCTCTAAAGTCACCATCTATTATTCTTAATGAAGGATGCCCCTATACAGCAAAATAATTAATTATAGGTTCAATAGAATAATACATATATATTGGTCTGATTATATAAGAAGTATCCTCAAACTTCTTCTTCATCACTCTCATCACTGTCATCACTGTCAGTGTCACTCCAGGCATCATCAGATTCAGATTCCTCATCTGAGGTTGTAGTTTCTGCACTGTTTTCATCGGGAGGTGTGGGTAAACATGTGAGGGTTTCTGGAACAGAACTTCCTGGGAACCAATCTGGTTCAAAACAGTTTTGATTCAACTTCCATCCATAGTCAGTTGGACTAGTGTCAGAAGTGGGATTAATCTCATCAGCCCTCCTCCACATTCTTGCTACATATTGTGCTCTTTTGATATGGTTGATAATTGTTTTGGCACATGGTGGCAGTGAAGCACAGTTAATCTTCTTCAATTTGGCTAGAAGATCTTTCCCCGTACCACCACTCATGCGTATGAAGGACTTGTATCTTGCTTCAGTAATATCAGCTGTTTTAAATCCATATAGCAAGCAGACAAAAGAAGTAACACGTGCAATATCCACTTCCTCAGTGGTTAGTGATTGCAATGCCATGATATGTTCTGGCTCTGCCTCCAACCGTTGGTAAGGCCTCACCTTTCCTTTCCTGAAGAAGCATGATGTGAAGTCACAGCCTGTCAAGGCATGAAAACCAATTAGTGCCTCAGTCATGCCGTGCTGTTTCTCTTCAAGTATGGCAGCTAGATTTGAGACACCAATATACCTTCGGTGGTTGCCAGATCCATAATCTAGGATGATGTTTATCCCCTCTGACCTTCCAGCAAGTCCAAGAAGAATGATGAGGACATCTGTATCAGTAGACCTTACCAGAATAGTCCCACTTGAAATGCTGTTTGCATGAAATGCAAGGAGAGTATCAGCTTCTTCGTGTTGACATTGGAGGTGATTTGATCTTTCTGTTTGGAGTGCTCCCTCTTCATTTTTCATCTTCATACATGTACCACCATGTGAAATATAGACACTCTGATCTCAGATGATAGGGCCATACTGGGGTTTCTTCCATTCCTCCATGAGAAAATTGGCAAATGCTTCTTTGAATAAAACATTTTTTAGCAGTTCTGCACCACTTTGTCGCTGAGCTTGGTCAGGCCCAGTAATGTTGAAAGCTTGGGGAGTACCTGAATAGCGCAGGTTACGCTCAGCATCTTTGATGGATGGTGACTGATACTTATCAAGTACTAGGTGGACCTGTTCTCCATGACATGAACAAATCTTCCTCAGAAGATCCCTAGCCATCATTGCATATGTGGACCTGCTATGCTTCATTACAGTTTCATGGAGCATGATGCCACCATCTATCACAGTTGCTTTGATTGGGGGAATGTCGGAGTCTGTCAAAACAGCATCTTGCCTGCTTTCAAGAACTTTTGTGAGAGTTGCCTTGTCAGTCTTGAGGGGAATTCCATCACTATGTGCAAGAGAAAGAGGGACTTCTGTGATGGGATAGCTAAGAACATGATCCAGGTCGATTGTATCACTAGTCTTGGCAACAACAGCTAATATGCGTCCAAAGACATCTCGAACTCCCTCTGCTGCATTCACTTTCCGTGTGCTTGTCTTGGACTGCTTCCGATTCTCTGCAGCAAAGTTCAATATTTTGGTTCGTGACACTGGCTTCAGAAAACGTGAACCATCAACCAAACATTCACTTTCAAATTGGAGCCGCAGGGTCCTCCCCCTCTCCAATGTTCGAAGGAGAAACTTTTTGGTTCCCTCATTTGCAGCTTTTCCTGATGATATATTGACAAGACCAGCAGGAGCATCACTAGCAAATGGATTGCACGTGTTGTTCAGGGTGATTGTCACTGATTTCATGTCAGCGTTGTCACGCTGAATTCTTGCCTTTGTAAGCTGCTTGTCAGGTTCCTCCCCTGATTGAAGGTTGACCAATTGATAAAGCTCTGACAAGGCCATACTACGCTGAGTGAGGGTGACGCTCCACCTCCTGCATGCATCTTCTGAGTCCCTGAAAGCAGTAATGCCTCTCATAGGAGATGCAGCATACTTGTTGACAGTCTGCTCCACCAGCAACAATATCACTATTGAAGAATGCCAACGTATTGTTGGCAATGCCTCATTTGTGAATCTCTTGAAGCAATATGAGAGCTTTTTTCATGATGTCAATGATGGAAAGCATGGAAGTACAGCAGCTTACTGAGCTATCTACGTGTATCTCATCAATAGGGTGCATCGAGAATTAAAGAGAGCTGTGCGCACCAATGATGTCGATGGATACATCAATATTCTTCCAAGCATTATCGAAGTCTGTTTTTCTTTGAATCGTCCCAATTACTCCAGATGGGGTTCCCTCTTTCTCCATAAATTACAACATATGGATCCTAGAGCTCGAGATATTCTAAAAGCTGGCGCAATGTCTGTTCGTCGAACAAAGAAGTCGTATGCAAGGAGTGCAGTTGACATCACCTTACATCATTTCAGTAGCAAGAGGTTCATCGTCTTCCTTTAAATGTAAAAACTTAGAGAAAAGCTCTCGTTCCATAACAGCAGCTAGAATTTTATGTATCCTGGTACACCTGTTGTAAAATTTTCCCTTCATGAAACCAGCAACTGACCCCTCAGCCAAAGCACCTGCTTCATTGAGTAGATATTCAACACCTGAATCAGCTAGAAAGGTTCCCACTGCCCCAAAAAAGGCCAGCTCGAAATGAAAGTTACCAAGCAGAATGATGAGCTTATCAAATGTAGGAGCCTGTAAAGCTTGAATAGAATATGCCTTGAGGGCAATAGCAAGGTCATAAGTGACAACTGCATACCCCTGATTTGTCTCTTGGGCAACTTTGACTGAGCGTACCATTGTTTCCCGTACTACGTCACTTCTTGTTGGGGGAAGAGAGATGGGGTCCATGTATGCAATAATAGTTCGTGGAAGATTGTCTGTCACAAATTGTGAAAAGAAGCCTGTAAAAAGTGGTATCTTCTGTGTGAAGGACTGGAGAAGCCATGTGAAGTCCAGGCCTTGTTGTTCAATCCAGCGTTCACTTCTTGAGGGACTCAACTTGAACTTGGCCTGTTTGAGAGATGCTCGAAAGGGAAGAATAATTCTTTCACTCCCGTGAAAACGTCTCCTCATTCGGCCAGTAAATGTCCCTACTGGGTTAGCAGGTTGTTTGTCTAGTAGAGATTCCAGTGGAGGCTGGTTCTGGTAGCATATTCCCACCATTGAATGCAGAGTATTCTTGCCATCCAATGTCTCGGTGTTCACATCATAGTTGTCCCAAGCTAATCCTGAAGCCAAAAGGAGGACATTAAAATACATATGAAATATGGTTACTTAAATCACAACATTACCTGTTGCTAAGTTGCTATGCAAATTGAGACCAGCAGGGGTTTCACATCCACTATCAGAGCATGTGTAGGCTATCTCAGTTTCAAGCCGCTTCACTTCATCATAACTAATGCAATGGCCAAAACAATTCAGTATGGTCAGTAATGATTTCGATCCAGTTAGTGTTCCCAGTACAAGCCCAAGTGTTTGATGCTTCCAAGGACAAACTGCTCCCCTAGTGCAGTTGAATACAGCATCAGATGCACTGGCCCATGCTTTTCTCTCAATTACATTCTCAGAGTGTGCCGATCTTGCTTCTGATTGCATACCACCAATAAGAGTACGAAAGAAGAGGAGAGTGAGAGGGGGTATGTTGGGGGCATTATCCTTCAACATGTGAACTGAAGTAGGAGATGGAATTTTAGATGAGGGTATTGCAAAAATCTCTGTGCGCAATGCCATAGCAGCATACCTAATTTTTTCAGCTGCATCGTCAGACTCATGTAGCAAGGCAAATGCTTCTGCAGATGTCATAGAGGAAGAAAAGACAACATTGCCAGATTTATTTGCTTGCTTATCTATGATGACTACATCTTCAAAGTGATCCTTCACCTTAGTCATGAGGCTCTGTACAGAGTACTTGTTAATGTCATCGTGAGTTCCTCCAAGAGCAAGAAACTCTTCTTTATATAAACTGAAAATAGCAGTTGCCAGCATGGGTTTTTTCTTTTTGATGATTTCACTGTCAAGGAAATTTAATAATGTCTGGAAGGCTTCGTTATGCTTCTTTCGAGTGGATGCTTGCTCCTCTTCATCCTCATCCTGCCTTACATAATTTCGCCTACAGCTGTTGTGGTATTTTGCCTCCTTTGCAATAAGATCTTCTCCAAGTCCAAGGATCCTGGTGTCACATTTCCTTTTGGCTGCACATACAATTGATTTACACCCATCCAATGTCAAGCACTGTTTTAGTGCTTCATTTTTCTGTGACTTCCTCTTCCTCTGCTTTCCACAAAAAAGACAATCCTCTCCAAGAACACCCCTCTCATTGGTAGACGGATTACCACTAGTTGAACGAGATGCTTTGCTGGGTGGAAAATGTTCACTGTCACCTTGAGGTTGTCTTTTAGTAGCGCAGAACCGACTCAAACATTTTGTGTGGTAATATTTGCCTTCTGATTGCTCAGTCATTCTGATCTCCTCTGATATACTAAAAAATTGCTCATTTTGTAAAGTTAATCGGCGTGCAGCAGCATTCTTGACTGTTTCCCATCTCTCTGGAATGAACAATTTCAAGCCAGGTACCTTCTCTTCCATCTCTTTACAGATGACACAAACAGTAATACTTGCCATGATCATGCACTCAACTACTCAACAAGCAGCTGCAGTTCAACAAGCAGCTGCAGTTCAACAACTGAAGCCTGCTGCTGCATGCAAGACTAGGCACAACCACATGCACACACATACACATGCAGGCACTAGCTAGCAAGCAAAAAATGTCACATACAAACACATGCACAAACATCTGCTGACTCAGCACACCAAGAACAAAGAATGCATGAAAACATGAGTGTAGATACTTTACTTGTGGTGTTAGCATGCACGGTTATGCTGATATTGATATAAATAGGTTTTTAGGTAATGGCGGCACAAATTAGGGGATTTCGGGTACAAAGCCACACCCAGAACCCGGCAGCAACACATTTTTGTAACAAGGGGGGTAGGCCGCACCTAAAAATGGCATCGACAGTTGTGGCCCTTTTCGCATAAATAAATCTTCTGGGCTCCTGCTCTATAATGGAAGAACCCAAAGTTTTGTTTTACAATCAAACATATGGCCCACTATCAAAAAGATTCTTTGCTTTTTACACTGAAAAATTATATAAATGTATAAATATATATATTATAGATATATATATATATATATATATATATATACAAAACATAGCTTCTATTTTCTAATTTAGAAGTGTAAAAATAATTTAATATTACATTAAAATTCATAATAAAGAATAATGTTAGTATATGCAAGCTAACAAAGAAATAATAGTACCTATTGCACTCTGAGTTTAATTTATATTAAATTAAATAATCCATATCTTTCTTTCTTACCAATAAAAAAGGTAACTTTGGTGTTTGTTCTAACGATAGCCAAACTTCTTTACAATATTTTGTGAAACTTTCAAAATCAGAAGTGGACTTCAGTTTGTAAATAAGTGGTCCATAGCCACTTCCAACTATCTTGAGCTGGGATAATTTGTCGTGAGAATAATCATCTTCACCGGCAGAGGTATGCAGTGCCACACCAACAAACTTGTGCAAATCATTCACTTCTAAAACAAGAAGCAAAAATTCACAAATGAAAAGGTGACTTTAAAACAACTAAGTTATTCAGAATTAAAAACAATTTATACAAAAGGTTCATCATGGTTCCTATTAACTAGAAGGTAGTCTAAAGCTAAACTACCATAAATCAAATAACACAATAACCTTGGCTAACAATCTATAGTCAATGTAGTTAAAATCACACTTTCATAAATAAAATGGCTAGTCATTTGTGTGAAAGATTTTATGTGAGTTTTGTTTTTGTGTGAAACAATATTACTCTTAACCACAAGATAATTTTAATCCGCTATTTCACACATGCAACACTTGTCAAACTATTTATACCTGAAATGTTTGTGCTTTCCAAAGATGAGAAAAATTAGTTGCTTTCAAACCATTTTTTGCTTTGTAAAGTCCAGTGTGACTAAGAGTGTCACAGCATTAATTAATCTAATCCCCCAATGCATACATTATTAAATTCAGCAAATATTTTACTGTGTCATATTTGCACTGGTGACAATCTTCTCTGTAAAGTAATCAGGCTGTTTGAAAAAATTATATACACTGCTTTACCTTATATAAACAGGATGCAAATGGCAAGAACTCGTATGTTTATGACTTACTGAGAAATACAATAAAATATAGTGAGGTACAAAAATGACAAGTATGATAGCCTAGCTTAAGTTCAAATACAAGAGACACATGGATTGATCTCCAATTACATCCAAATAAAACTGGTCAATGGAGAGCTTACTGTCTTCAAAAGAAAAAAAATTGAAAGAGTACTGACATCTTAGCACACCAACTCAGACTGTTTTCCATTCCTAGTTTCTTGACAACAAATCTTAATCAGTAATTCAAAACTGAAATGTAATTCTACTCTTTATTGTACAGTAAAGTCGTTTATTATTATAATTATAATGGTACTCTGAAGAGAAGTAGTGTTGTCTTTTAGGGGCTCCCTAATAATTATAAAACTAAACTGAGTTGCATTTGAAATTAGAAAAAGCTATATAAGTCCAGCATTGTAAAGCTTGATAGTCTCTACCCAATCGCATCAATTTCAATACTATTTATCAAGCTATTATCAAGTTCTGACCCTTCATAAAAAAAAACTTAACAAGCAGTACTACTCAACATTATAAAGGTAAAATATGAGGGTCGTGGAAGTCGTGGGTTGTCATAGCTCAGTAGTTAGAGCACTGGTGGCTAAAACCAGGGTTCCTGTGTTCGATTCCCTGGCAACAACTAAGATTTTTTCACATTTTTCCTTTGCTTATCACCAGACCCTGTAAGTGAGAAAGTTTCATATATCATACTAATATACTACATGCACATTCATAATGTATCTTAATTGGTTTAACTTTGTACACCCCTAATAGTGTCTCGCTTTGCTCACTCACAATATCATATACTCAATATACCACTGAGCACCATTAAAAATTACTCTGCTCTCTCACCAATGAACCAACAGTCTATCATTTGTCATCGACTCATGATTTTCTTAACATTACAAAATAATGTGGTACCTATATAATAAATCTTAAAGACCATTAAAACATTTTTTTCCACTTATCTATCTTACTCAACCATAAAACTGTTATTAATACTTGCCTTTGGTTTCATTATGAATCCACTGTATTATATTGTAGCATTCTAAATAAGCTTCAATACAATCACATTTTCGGGGATTGGATAAAAGTTCTCCAAAAAATGATACTGCAGCTACCATAGTATTATGAATTGCTGAAAGAGATTGGCCTTGTGTTGAAGATGCAATTTGTTTAACAACATCTTCCACAACAGTAAAGTCCCCTGTTAAATTCAATCTGTCTCTCAGTTCAAGAATTAATCTTGCTGCACTAGATTGCTTGCATAATGATAAATAATTGTTCATGTGATCCACTGTGTCTTTAATCCATGCTGGAGGAATACTATAGGGATTACGCTCTTCACACAATTCCAATGCCGAATGTAATAAATATAATTGTTCTACAACATTTTCACCATGATTGATATATTTTTCATATATCTTTCGAACTTCCACAAGTTCTATACTTTTATCCTTTAGGCTATTAATAAGTAACTCACACTTATTGTAAAGTGGATTCCAAATTGAAACCACAAAGTTTTGTAAACTCAGTGATGTAGAACTTTCTAAAGCTGACTTAAGAAAGTATACTGAAAATTTATTTGGAAATTTCCTGAAGAGAATATCAAATCGAATTAAAATTGATTGAATATCATGACAACTCTTAAAGAAAGTTAACAAAATTGCGTCATTTTCAATAACATATAGCTTGTTAATGCTCATTTGTTCATGTATTTCTCCAATTTCATCTATTAAGTTATTCAAACCTAAACAAATAAGAACACGTAAATATATATGTATATATTAATTACCATGCATACCTTTGATTACCACATGAGAGCCCTTGAGGCGTTCACAAAATACTGATAATATCTGCTTATGACTTTTGAAGGCTTTTGCTTCATCAATGCGATGCTCCAAAATAGACCATTGAAAATTTGTTTTTTCCTCTTCAGAACACTTACAAAGAATTGTATCACATATTTTTTTTAAATTTGTTCTGTTACCTTCTAGTCCCACTTCAACAATTTCTTGTAGTGTAATATCTCCAGAAGAACATCTATAGAAAAAATCTTCCAATTTACTATATGCTAATGAGCACATAAATTTAACATGATCAGGGAGACATGTGTTTTCTTGATTACCCTGACTCTCACTTCCTAAAGTGACATAAGTTGCAAAGTTTAAACCATTAACACTATGATATTATGAAACTTACGATGAATAGATATAAACATTGGCCAAAGGTTCCATTCTAGAAGTAATGACATAGAAATATTGTCTGTCTGTTTTGGTAACACTTTCATCATAATTTTATTTAGCACTTCTCCAGCTACAGCTCGGCTTGACGCGGTGTGATCATAAAGAATCTGTATTATGCCCTCATCTGGATTCTAAAGCAAATAATTTGTAATTAAAAAAGGACAGAAATATATAATAACATACTGATTGATCAAAAACTTGTGTAGCTGCATCAATGATAGCTCGACTGACGACTTGGTTTGGATTATCCACTGACTCTAAAATACCAAGTAGCTTCATACGAACTTGAGGGAACTAACAAACAAAGAAAGAAATAAAGCAAAAAAAAAAACAACTAGCAAAGTACAATTACAACAGGGTGTTATTAATTGAAAACCCATACCAAGTGTCTTATGTATAATATTTTTTATGGTGACAATACACACCCACACACTTGGTTGCTATTATAGAATTATACTGGTTTATTGTTCAGTATGTGACCACTTTAATTCATGTAAGCAACCTATGTTGGAATACCTGACAGGTCTAGAGTGAAAAAAGATAGAGCTGACAGTCACAAAATGTTCTACGGTTTGATCAAGAATCTGACTACGAGACCCAAGTTTAACAGCTAATTGGCGAGTGAGCGAAGTGAGCGAGACACTTACAAGGGTAACACAATTGAAAATTGCGGATGTTTGTTTGTTTGTATATATGTTTGGACGTACGTATGTCATTTTGCACTTTGACCCTGTCGTATTTTGTGTTCACTGGGTATTCGAACCCGTCCCTAACTTGACTAAACAGAACCCTCTGGTTTATCGACCATTACCCGTATCACCCTAGAAATTGAATTGTTTACCGCTCTGAATGTTTTTGCAAGTGCAGTTAAAACTCAAAAAACTTACTGGAGTTCCATTTCTATTCGAGTTAGTGGCAGTGATATAATACGCTATTTGTCATAGTTGTAAGCCCTACGCAACAGTATTTACTTGAAAATTCATTGTCCACTGGACTAACCACAAAGGTAAGTCTTGCATAGGTATGTTCAGTTGTATGAAAGTATGGTACATTACAAAGAATATCACAAAGAAAATGTTTAAATAACGTGACTTGTTATTCGTTGCTTACTTTCTTTTGTTGGTTACTATGGCATTGGATACCTTTACCATAAACACGTTATTTAAAAAATTCGAGTTTCTTTTAGTAGCTTGAGTGTTAGAAGTTAAAACTAATTGTTATAATAGTGTAGTTTTTTGCTCGCCATTTGTGCTCAAGCACACCACTAGTTTATTGTAGGATGTTAGAATTTACAATTCCATAGAGCAAAAACTACAACTATGCTATTACTCTTTAATCAATTCACTTTTATAATGGTCACCTATAATTTATGGGTTCAGAACAAAAAAAAAAATCTTTCTATAGGATTGTCAAGTGTGGTGAGCTTGATAAGTGTACCAAATTAAAGCACCCCACATAATTCCATTATTGAGTTTATAGGGTGGAGTAGTTTATTTAGGGTGCATTTAGTGTAAGCCATAATTCAGGGTAAGAAACAGAATGTGGTTAAATTATTTGCTATACACTATTACGCAGCCTAGTAGAACTGCTCCCTGCTCCTGCCAACACCGATTAGCAGCTTCCTTCTTGGTTGGATTTTTTAGCTGTAGCTCTTTAGCCACATTCAAAATGGGAAAAGACCTGGATTTACAGGACTTCTGCATTTTAGATGGTGATTCAGAATGTGCAAAAAGGTACTTATGCCTGCAGAAGACATTCAACAACAAAAAGGGAATTTCTTTGTGACAAAAAAATCAGGTGGTCTGATTACTTTAGAAGACAAAGACAAAGTATTTGTGAAGATTTTAGGATGAAGACGTATACCGGACTATGAATTAGCCAAAGAAAGTTCAATATCTATTTGGAGTTTATATTTTGATTATAAACATGTTCATGACAAAGGTATAAACAGTTCTACATTTCCCTGACAATTCCAGCATTAAAAGAGTTAAACAATCAATAATTAGACAATCTTGCATAGATTTTTTTTATAAATGTACATCTCAGTGTTGATCAGCTATTAGTATATAAAACTAACATACTGATAATATCATTAATATTTAACTTTTTGCTGATTAGATTCAATTACTAAAAACAATGGTTGAGCACAATATGGGAGGGAGAGGTGAGGGACAAATGAGTATCTAAGATTGGCCTAATATTTTTATTAAATTACTATTACAAAGAGTAAAACATAGGAGACACCATCAGGGGTGACACAAACAAAAATCAGGAGTAGGCACATGCCACTCACTGACGTCTAGAATGTTAAATAACAATAGATAAAAAAAGGAAGTGGCAGAGTTCGGCCCAATGGATAAATAGTGAGCTTTGAAGGTTCTCAACTGCCTGCAACTGTGGGACACTTCTTGATATTGCTCTTTGAAATATAAGGGCATAGGCATAATTAAGCACTTACACGCTTTTACATGGATTATTCCTTTCATCTGAGTGGAAAGAAATTCGTTTGCTCATATGCAGATTTAACTACATCAACTAATGGAATGTCCAATTGGAAAAGCACATTATCCTGAAAAGAATGATTTATGTACTCAACTGCCAGAAAATAATCTTACCCAAATGGGATAATTATGAACTCTTGGGAAGCTGGGATTGAACTGAATAAAAATTGAGCAGATTGAAGAAATCTCTAGGAGCACATACTTCCTTAGCAAAGCTACAGATTATAATTTTAAGCTAAATTAATTTGCAAACCGATTTTCCTAAAGAAGCTCAGAAAAAATACTTCACTACATATAAATATATGTATACCTTGTTTACAGTAAGCTGTTCCAAATTAGCTAGGTTCAACATATCTTTAATTAAATTAATAATGTTAACCAAAAAAAAATACATAAATAACTTTAACTTACTCTGATCCCAAAAACTTTGGTACGAAATATTTCTTGTAGAGCAAGAATCAAATAATTCTTCATTTTTTCCGGGCAATCACAATTAGCTATTACATTGAACATCTATAAAATACATACAATAACCACAATGAATGGACTAAATGTCATACAGGACAAACTGACTGGCACACAGGCAGCCAGGCAGACAGAAAGCCAGTCCGCCAGCCAGCCAGACAGACAGACAGACAGACAGACAGACAGACTGACTGACAGACTGACTGACAGACAGACGACAGACAGACAGACCAGACAGACAGACAGACAGTCAGACAGACAGACAGACAGACAGGCAAAGACTGTATTGCAGCCTGGCTTAATTCTGTATCAGATTTATTTAGAGCAAGTGCTAAAGTTGCGTGCTACTCTTGATTATCCAATCTTTATTTTATTTTTCTGGTAGGATGTGGGTTTCATGTCATAATATACAGATTCTTATATACAATAGATTATTTACTAATAGAAAACATCAAGAACTTTGCTCTTCAAATATACTCAATTTCTTGACATCGCTCACTGAATTATATAATTTTCTATTGCTTCACCACTGCAAAAAGAAGCTGGAGATGGATAAATCCTGCTAAGTGAAATAATCAATAGTCACTATCCTCTCTAGTTGTTTAGAAACCACATAAAATCTTTGCAATAAATCGCCTCAGCGAACTAGTTTTATGTTTACTCAAAAAATAGATTGAAGCAACTACATTATAATACTACATATATGCACTGATTAAAAAAATAACTTCAGTGAAACCAGATAAGGAAAAATTGACAAAATTACTCAGATATGTAATATAATCATTCAACTGCCCATGTAAAATTGCTTTGAGTAGAATTTAGCCATGTAATGAATTATTTTTCCAATCCAGTAAATTTGTATAAAGTGACAGATTTCTGTTTTTTTTTTGTTCTTTTTTAGAAAAAAATACATAAATTCTACTGATATCCATTTGCATAAAATTAAAATAATGTTGCACAACTCTTTTAGATTTGCTCACATACCACTACTGTGCTATCAAACACATAGATGTTCCTTTTCCCCTAACAATATATAATTGTCCCAGTTGTACACAACAACATTAAAACTTGCCTGTATTTCTTCTGTAAGCTTCTTTGCACTTGTTTTCATATCCCATTCTGTGAATGTAATATATTTTCCACATATTGAAGCCTTTAATTGTGACATAAGTGCAGATGTTGTTTTAGGAGGAGCATTAAAGCTAGAATCAATGTATGCTGAAACTGAATATAACAAGAAAGACATGCTTTCTGTCATTGCTTTTAACTCTACTTCTTTATCCTTGAGTGGAAATGATGGAGAGGCTATTTTTAAAAAAATGTCTCGTGCTGCTTGCAGAACTAACTTAAATTCATCCCACCTGCAAGAAGTAAAAATTAAATAAGACTAGATTAATTTTGATTTCTTACAAACTCACCGAATAATCTTGATTGATGAGCTTTTAATTTTTTCTTTCAATATTTTCAATAAATCTGGTACCAGAGTTACCTACATACAATCACAATCACAATAATACTCAAGAAAGTATAAAATAATTAAATTAATTGACTACATCATAGCACACAAGTGTAATAATGTAAAATTGATATAATATAGGGGAAGAAGGACAAATGCTAGAATGAGCAAATGAGACAATGAGTGAGTATTTGATAACATTAATTTTTTGTTAGTCAAAGTGAATGTTTATTATTATTATTATAAAAAACAGTTTATCGAACTTTGTCTTTTTCTGTATCAAGAGGAAAAAAACATTGTGAATCTTAGGCAAACTAGCTAATACTCTGAAATACTGCTAAAACAAATAATAGCCACTTTACATTATTTTTGTACAGTATGTACAAAAAACATGTACCATTAAATTCTTTTCTATTATCAAGTTCTGACCCTTCATAAAAATCAGAAGGGGTCTGGAAAAAAGCAAAGGAAAAATGTGAAAAAATCTTAGTTGTCGCCGGGGATTCAAACCCAGGACCACTGGCTTTAGCCACCAGTGCTCTAACCACTGAGCTACGACAACCCTCGACTTCCAAGACCCCTTTAGGTGAGAAAGTTTCAATATAGTTTTTATGAAGGGTCAGAACTTGATAATTGTGATGATAAAGCCTTTTTAATCCACAAATTATGGCTACTCTCCGGAGGGGGAGGTGTTTCCGGTCGACACCGAAAAGGTGTTCTGTTGAGTACGAGACTGCAGCAAGCGGTACTACTCAACAGTGTAAAGGAAAAATGTGAAGGTCTTGGAAGTCGAGGGTTGTCATAGCTCAGTGGTTAGAGCACTGGTGGCTAAAGCCAGTGGCCCTAGGTTCAAATCCCCGGCAACAACTAAAAAAAAATTTTTTCCTTTGCTTTTTTCCAGACCCCTTTAGGTGAGAAAGTTTCAATCTAAATTCTTTTCTGTATGATAGTGTGTTCCTGATTGTGAATGCTTACTTTAACTTTTTTCTACAAAAAAAAACACATTATGTATGCATTCCATAATCAACCTCATTCTGTAATCACTTGGCTACCCTTCCATAATTTTTATATTGTAACTTTAGATATAATCTTATTTTTTGAAAACTTTATGTGGAAATTTTTATGGGAAGTTCTATTGAGTCTGTAGTCTCTGTTTGTCCATATAGAATGAACTCAACAGGATAAAGTTCCCCAACTTTTCCTGCAGAAATCAACCTACCAAGAATTGCTCTATGATATGGTTTATGGCTATTTTATTTAGATAGTGTTACAGACTAAAAAATTAAACTCTTCAATCATATTGGCGGTTGTGGCCACACAATTTTCTGCAGAGGTTACTTGAATGACAGTTTTGATGTCTCAGATGGCGAAGATGTGGTGTAATGCTACCACATTCTTTCAAGAGATCTTATTTTGGTTTATATTTTTGAACTTTAATTTTTTTTGTGGCTAACTACTTTCTCACACATCTAGTTCACAGGTATTCTAGACACATACACTCACTTTATTTATTACTTTATTTACATGCAGTTATCATTCTCTTGAACTTTGCATGCACATCTACTCATTCCTTATCTTTTCAAAACTATTGTTCCAGTTTAGCTTGAATAGCTAGTCTCCCTGGCAGAGAACTTCCTAGCTCTGCTCTTGACTGTCATAATACACAGACTCAAGCCTAACTCTAGTGGTAGCATCTCTGCACACTTCCCTACCACCACAGAAGTTGTGAGTGATTGTGAGTGTCATGGAAGCTATATACTTCTATATTTTCAAAGAATCTGCTAGTTTTCTGTATTTATTGAATATCTGAATTCTAGCTTTAACATAGTGGTAGATTCTGGTGATGAATTTATGCTGCCTTATTTATTACATCAACATATCCCTGAAGTAAGTAAGAGTAATTAAAGTTAGATAGCAGATATATAAAGCTGAAGAGCAAGCCATAAACTTCTGTCAAACCTCTAAAGATGAAGAAACAAGTTATGATAATTTGCAAGTGTAAATATGAAGCTAAGTAAAGCATGTCCTATCTTAACTCAATCCCTAATTTATAGATGAAGTTTCACCAACAATAGGTGATTAGTTTCTAGTGATGTGCTTCAGCAGAGCTTCCTAGCTGTATCCATATTATAAAATCTATAATTAGTTACAAATAGAATACATTAGTTCCATATACTTTTTCACTAGTGATAAAATATTTACTAAATGCACAAACGTTTCAACAATTTTTTTACAATGGTCATCATCAGTGTGTGGATGATAATAATAATAGTCAAAAATAATGTCCTGAGGAACTTGTTGCTATGACAGAGCTATAACAAAATATAACAAACATGCAATTAAACAACATCACTGCATTGATTGGGAGAATGCTAAAATAGTAGATCACCAGCAAGAACTGCACAAGAGATATTACTCATGAGTCTTGGCAAATAAGAATGAGTGGGCCATCAATGAACAGGGATATGGTTTATTGCCTCCAATAGCTATATAATTGCCTAACAAGAAAATAGCTTGTAGCCAAGACTTTCTTTTTTGTTATAGCTTTGTCATGACAACTTATTTTGTTATAGCTCTGTCATAACAACAAGTTCCTCAGGACATTATTTTTGACTATTATTATTATCATCCACACACTGATGATGACCATTGTAAAATGGTTGAAACGTTTGTGCATTTTGTAAATATTTTATGACTAGTGAAAATACAAAGTATATGGAACTAATGTCTATACCTAGTCACAGAATAATTTTCAAATTAATAAATTGAATACATACTTGAAATCAAGATATAAACTCACCTTTTAAGGCACCAGTTTATAATATTTAATTCTAGTGTTTATGAACCTCAAAATGTAGCAGCACACAAAATTTGAATGCACTATAGTCAATGCCACTGATTTGCCACACTCATTTACATAAAAACAATTGGCTCGAATATGTACACCCTTGATTGTGCCTCACTTTACTATGCTCACAAATCAATGAATATTTTGATACTTAGAAATTCATTATATTGTCATATCAAGATAATGCTGTCAAATATGTATGCTTGCAATGGACTCTCATCATTTTTATGGAAATGTTAGGGCAAACTTTAAAAGAAGACACCAGTTAAAAGTAGTTTATAACTATAATCATTATTGGTCCAATTAATACATTATTACACAAATTTGTGTGTTCAAAGATCCAATGACTAAAGGTATTACAAATGAGCTATTGATAATTGGTCAAATAAAAATTTATCAGAAATTTGTATTATAATAAATACCATTTATTGGATTATAAGTTATAAATTTAGGAGGCATTATTATTAGAAAAAGTGTCGCACATTACATTCTTAAGTGCTTTAGTTTAATATTATATTAAAACTTTGACGCTGCAAGCTCAAAATCAACTTTTGACAATAAACAATCAAACAGAGAACATGATCACTACAACCCTGATACAAATGCTCACTAAACATTTAACAACCTTACCTGCTTTCTGAATTCATAAGTTTTCTGACTTTTTAACAAAACATCAAGCACAAACTGAGCTAAAACAGACATCAAGTCTATTTTGTTAAACAAAAATTTCAATTCTTGTCGAGGACATATATTTATTAACTGAGGCAATAGAAGATTGTCCACAAATGTAAGTGGCAATAAAATTTCTTCAAATATACTGCAAAAAAAAAAGAAATATTCATTTTCATCATATATGTATATAGCATAAGAACAGTATTACCCTGGACTTAGAATGAAATGAAGAAACCACAGAAGGGAAATGTGTAGTAGTTAAAACCTGAGACTCACAATTTTTCCCTAACTGAATCCAGGATCATAGTGAGTGAGGCTACAACTAAAATGGAGCCAATAATATATTAGTCCTTTTATTAAATTTGGCTTCAGTCAATTATGCACATACTCTTTTTTAATAAAACTATGTATACTGCACTACACTAACTTTACTAACAACTGTTACCAATTACATTAAAATTGATCCTGTATAGCCATGCAGCTACATCGAAAAAATATATATATCAATTGTTCAAAAAATACATTTAATGTTAAACATATTAAAGGGTTAATCCTCAAGTTTTACTAACTAAATAATAGCTCATTTTTAGCTCAGGTCTATAGCATATCACCATACCAAATATTCCCACTGCATGGGCTTACACACTACTACTACTAGTGATGTGCTTGAGCACAAATGGCGAGCGAGCCTAAAGACTATACTATTTTTATATGAATGATTTTGACTTCTAACACTGAAGCTACTGAAAATAAGGTCCAGTTTTTAAATTTAGCATACAGGGTAAAGGGATTTCAGTGCCATAGTAACAACTCTCTGCAACTGCTTGAATTGAAGGAAAAAAAAAACAACCAAACAATACACGTTATTTAAAAGTTTTCTTTGTGATATTCTTTAGCTATGTAGTGGTTGTAACACACAATGCTTTGACACAACTGGACATGCACCTACACAGACTTACCTTCGCGGTAGTCTAGTGGACAATGTATTTTCAAGTAAATACTGTTGCGCACGGTTTATAACCATGACAAAGAGCGCATTGACTTACCACTGCCACTTACTCGAATAGAAATGGAAGTCCCTTAAGTTTTCAAGTTTTAATTGCACCCGCAAAAGAATTCAAAACTGTAAACAATTCAATTTCTAGGGTGATACGGGTACTGATCGATAAACCAGAGGATTCTGTTTAGTGCAATTTGGGACGGGGTCGACCACATAACTAACACAAAAACGCGAGGGTTAAAGTACAAAATGACATACGTACGTCCAAACATATATACAAATAAACAAATATCCCCGATTTTCAATTGTGTTACCCCTGTAAGTGTCTCGCTCGCTACGCTCACTCGCCAATTAAACATTACTAAGGTTGACTCCCCGCATATGGACATCCAGTAAGAAACAAAGCCCTTAATATTTCAGCTTTCAGGAAACACTATCATACAAAAATACTTGCTTTGCTCTTGAGGCTCCAATGAAGCTCCATATCAGATTTTTAAGCCAGAACTTTTACATAACAGAAGTAACAAAAACTTCAAAATCACTTTTCAAAAAGTCGCATTTTTGCAATGCTTATCATCTTCGTATTCTACATTAGTCAGACTAGAGAGAAATTGGTAGCACTTGCAGTCTAAAAATATGATAATGTGTCATCTATACTAGGTTCATGACCCTGCATTTTTTTCTTTACTGCGCTGGAACACTAACAAACTGTCAAGCCAAGGCTGTAGCTCTAATGTTTGCACTACTGCCAAGTTTTAGGTTTTCCCACACCAATTGAAAAAATTAGATGAAATGACCTTTACCAGTCAAATAATAAAACTTATTCTGCTGAAATCTGAAAAAAAAAGTTCCTAGTTAAACAAGGTTACATTGTTGTTGTTTACAGGAAGTTGGTTTAATTACTCCAGCTTAAGTATCACGTAAGAGTTGTGTCTTGGTTTTGGTGACTTTGAAGTTGAAAAAGTTGGTTTAAAATTAAAGATAAGTCTACCAAAAAAATTAAAAGGATGGAAAATAGTAATAAAACACATTTGAATGCAAAAATTGGGGAGTCAGGGTTACCCATAAAGATGTGGGAACCAGAGAGGCTCAAAAACAAGAAAGGTCACTTACCCCATGTTATAACTAAATCACTGTCTTTTTCAGTGATACCTCACTATTACATAGTAAATGTTAAACAAAATGGTATTTTACTTAGATATAGAATCATCACATGGGACAATTGACTTGTTTTTATACTTTTTAGGGCTTCACTAGTTCCAGTACACTTTTTGGGCAACCCAAACTGCCAATTTTTAAATTATCATGTTTTTATTGTGAGTGTATTATATGCCAAGAACATGCACAGTAGAGTAATTATGTCAGAGACATAAAGTGAAGAGTTAAAAAAAACTCTATGGATCAAATTTGTGAATAAGATGCTTATAGCTAAAATGCTGCAGAACTAAATAAACGAGTTTAAAGGTTTATTTTAAGCATAGAAAATGTTCCAAACTCCAGAGAGATTTACTAAACCCATAATACATATATAATATAATGTTAGACCAGAGAGTGTCTTACTCTTTCACATAACATTTTTATACCTCATGTCAGCAAGGCCTAATTCTTTCAGATTGTCACAAACTTGATAATCAATAACATCATTCCACATGTACATTCCAGCTTTTTCAATACTAGATTTTACTTTCTGACTTTGAAATTTATGGACAAAAGGAACGACATAGAGCCATTGAAGTGAATGTTTATGATGCTTATACAAATATTGAGCTAATTTTGCCAAAATAGTAGCCAGCTCTTCTTGATTCGGTGGTTTAATTAAATGTAAAACAATGGCTAAATCTGGTGGTAATTCTTCTTTACTCATTGGCTTCAGTAGAAGCATAGAAAACAAGACTGACAAAATAGAGGCCACTTTATCGGAGGTGTTCTTTAATTTCTCCATTACAGTGTTTCCCAGAACTTTGACTAGGACTAAAACTGAACACATCTTTCTTCCAATTAAAACTTTGGATTCACACTCAATATCGAGAAGTCCCATGGAATTATGAAGAATCCAGTCCAATAGCACCTGTAAATAATATATATATATATATAATATATACACTATATGTGAGCTTAATGGTTGTAATGGAAAAAAGATGACTAGTTATAGCGTTAAAAGGGCAATGCAGATTATGCAACACATTCATGACATTTCACTAATACAAATTGTACTGAACTCAATGAAGCACCAAAGGTGTGAACACTCAGCGTTAATAAACACTAACAAGCTGTTACAATATAATCTAATTTTTAGACTCACAGGTATACATTTCAGCATGAAACTTCACTCCTTTAAACTCCGTTAACTTTCCTGAGCATAAAGCAAACTACACCACAGGCCACAAGAAATTATTTGCTCATGTGATTATGATGTGACACTTATAGGCGTTACCCATAAAAATCTGGTACCTATGCGGAGCAGAAAGCTTCACGTTTTCTCAACAATTAGCCCGAAATTAAAAAAAAAGTAGCACTAAAGTCCTAAATCTTTGTCCTGAGTAATTAATTGTCAGTAATCTCCAAATTCGGAACATGATAGACAGACAGACAGACCGACAAAGAGACAAACAGACAGAACAACTACTATACACTCTCGTGCATGCGCACTGAGAGTTAATAAACCATTTAATAGTGCTGTAACATATTATTAGATCTTTATCATTATATTTTCGTTATTTATACCTGAAACTAAATCGACAGCTATATCCAATAATGTGTCAGTACATTCTAATTTTTTTGTGCTGTTAAATTTTTTTTTTACAAAGTAAAATATGAGTACAAACTTTCTAACATAAGTCATTACAATTTGAGACCACTAACAATTTTTTTCTAATTATCCTGTTCATTATTTATTATTCGACAGGCTCTGGGAAAAGGTACAACTTTGCACAATACTGAGTTCAGTAATACAGACAAAAATGCAAGATTAGGTCAATATTTTAAATCTTAGTTCTACCTTAATATTATTAGCAGGGCTGCAGCAAAGGGTGTGACTGGTGCAACTTGGGCTGCACTACTTTTTTTGCCACACTAATTTGTTATTCAGCGCATGCGCAAAAACTATTACTGATAAGTGGCGTGGAGAGGTAAGGGACGACTATACTGGACCTCATCAACCAAATGTTTATAATTTGGAAAGAACTTCTGATACACACAAAACATACGAACAGATGAGTTAGATTTAAAATGTATTGTTGTAAAAGAATTTATAGAACAGAACAGCAGCTGTATTTTTTCAGAGATCATTGTATTATTACGCTACGAATTTATATAGCTATGTATAAAGTATCATTACAGTATTGATTTTTGGTTTTTAATAATAAATAGCTAAATTTATATAGTTTAATTCATGATTATAATTTTTTTTAATGTTCTATCATTAAAAATTGGATTATTTTTGTACAAAAACATTAAATTTCTATCTAAGCTACTGGTGAAGGCACCTTCACTTGCAATTATACACAAAAACAATTAACAAAGAACAGCCTACTCTTAATATAGACATACCACACCCACAAAATGATTAACCACACCCATACCATCATAATCACATGCATTTCTGGCCGTACCATGTTAAATTGCTTTTTATTACAGGCCTGAATCTTTTCTTTAAACCATTGAGCAAAGATTAAAAGCTGGATTCAGTGGATAAGTATCTTTAAACAGATATCAGCAATTAAATCTGAACAGGAAGTAAATGCTCTGAGATAAGTTTTCTCGAATTAATAGTTACTATAGTTCACATTTTCAAAGTACTATATTTGAGAGAATGTGCATCCTTGAATAGTAAGTAGCATATCAACAGGTAGATAATAATAATTATGATAGTCAGCTGAAATAAAACCAAAAAGTTGTTGCCCCAAGTTGTACCCTTTCCTGACTTATTTTTAATTCTGTATTGTTTTACCAAAAAAAAAGCCTGTAAAGAGAGAGAATAGATCTAAATAATATAGCATAAGTCCAAACGATCCCAATTTGGCTGGGACATTGACGATCTCCTTGCATCTATCCCAATACATGCCTAATAGATAAGTCTTGACAAACTGAACTTTTTAGATGAATACTTAGTCAGCAAAAATCTTGTGGTTAAAAAAAAAAGCTAATTGTCCCTACTGTACCTTAAGCCAATCCCTAGTAAGCAAGAAAAATGAAGAAAATGAAAAATGAAGAAAACGAAGAAAATGTTTCTTCCGACTGTTTGTTTGGTTTGGGAGCTTGCATTAAATAACAAGATCCTTACTAAGAATACACAATAAGAAATCTAATCCAGTTAATGTTTTAGAATTATAATTTTTATGCCTCCCTATAATTTACCTCATCAAATTTTTCCACTCTTCTTACATCTGACTTGGAATGATGCTCATTTTGACTAAAATTCTGACATTGTAATTGCTGAAATATATGAGTTATCTTGTATACCAATTTATCAAATGAGAAGTGCTCCCAACTTTGGCCATAAAGGATGCCTTTATATTCTTCAAGAAATATTTCTAAACTTCTCTCTTGATTACTTGCATGATTGGGCAACTCAATACTTCCTTTTGAAGAATCCAATGGAAGAAATCTCGATAAAAATCCAATCCTAAAATGTGATTGAGGTTGCAAAGATGGAAAAATCATTCCATCATATTGATGATAACATCCTGCAATAATAATATATATTATTATATATAATCTCAACACAAAAATTTTGTCATCTTACCTCCTGGAATTTGAGCAGTCTTGTCAATAATCAAACATCTATTTATATGTGGATTAAAGTGCCAAATTGATAGAGCTTTGTCTAGATTTTCATAATCATTACCGTGTTTTGAGAGTACAAAATACTTATATGGCTTTGGTCTTTTAATACATTCCAAATCCATCTCAATTTCACATTTCATAACCACTTCAGATTCCTCAGTTTCCCTATTACATACACATATAAATCACAACATAAATTCATTTTCTTTCTTACTAGCATAAAATACTAATAAAATATCAAAAAAATAATAATAATAAAACCGACAGACAGACAGACAGACAGATAGACAGACAGACCTTTCACATAAAAAATTTCCTATGTTTTTCTTCCAATAACCCATTGAATGCTCTCCACCTCGCAAAAAGATTTTCACGTTAGACTTTTCAACATTCCATATCTTCAAAGGAACAATTACATGGAATATGACAGCCATAGTTTTTTGATGACCCTGAGATCTGTAAAAAAGATAAATTACATTTTACTTGTAAATCTAATGTGAAAATGATAATAAATATATTGAATAAAGTCCAACCAATATTCACTCACAAAATGCCTACTAAGTGTAGGGCATGATTGTCACATGCATTTTAGATCAGACTGTGCACATTATCAATGCCCAAAATATACTCAATAATATGAACAGAACTCTAGAATCTTAGACACCAAATAAGTGAATTTTTTGTTCAGAAGGTATAACTAAATTCAGATGGATGTAGTAGTGTGTGAAAAGGGTGTTTTTAATTATTCCCATAGCCTTTTATCAAGTTTTGAAACAACGCTTTTCTACTAATTTTGAAACTGAAAAGCATTATTTGGACAATTTCAACACAAGCTTTCATAATAGAGCAAGCCCTAGAAGCTTAGTTGCTTCTATTCACATAGTAATATCAGGTTTTAGTGTGCCAATCCAAATAAAAAAAACTTTCGCACACCAATTCAAATTGGACAAAGTATATAATCGGCTTCAATTTAATACTCTTAACTTATAAGAGAATCTAGTGATGGAACTGAAGTAGCTAACTAGTATACTAAATATTGTTCCCACTCATCTCACCTGAGTGAACCGTGGTGCCATTAACAATGACAATGCTGAAATATTATAGTTTATTTAGTTGCATTCATGAGTGTGCTTAATATCAAGCCTTCCTGGTTTCTTTTTTATACTTATTCTGTGTACCATAGGTGAGTGCACTGACCAAACTTTTCAACAAGCTGTATATATTTGTGATGGGGGATTATGTGAAAGTGATTGGTGTTCTTGTCCTGGACGCAAGGCCAAATAGGTGCCACACATATACGAATTGTGTCAACTACTAGTGATGTGCTTCAGCACAAATGGTGAGCGAGCTGGTCTGACTGAAATTTAAATTTGACATTTAGCTGCTAATAATTTTGGTTAGTTAAATACTTTTTTAGTTTATTGCTATTCTTTAGCAACACACAATACTTTTATACATACTCAAAGGGTAAACAATCAAATTTCCAAGGATGATACGGGTAAAGATTGATAAACTAACAGTTTAAAATTAAGCTAGTCACCTTTCCTAAGTACGATCCATTCAAATGCTCTAATGCACCAGAGCTCAAGTAGATACAGCATTGCATTGTATTCTCTTAGTGACTTGACTATTGGACTTCGGATTTTCAAGTAAGAACAAACCCATTATGTAAGGCGTATAGCTATGACAAACAGCGTATTAACAAAGTTAACTTACCACCGCCGCTAAAAAACTAATGAACTCAGCTAACTTTGGAAGACCTAATTGCGAACGTCTCTCCCATTCTGTGTCCGTAGCTCTTTGCCGGTTTTTTTTTGTTTGTTTGTTTGCTGTTGTTTCTTACCTCAAAGTCCTTTCTCCTGAATTTCTTGCGCCTGCGCTAATATTTACATTTTTAAGTAGGCTCTGGGGTGGACACACATTGACCTCTTTGAACTTTGCCATTTATACAATTATATATATATATATTATATATATATTATATATATACCAAAATCTCAATTGAGACTTGTTAGTGGCAGCCTCGCTTCGCTCACCCAATTACTTGTGCACAGTGCTTTCCAAGCTAGCCTTACTCTCACAATAATTCTTTCTCAGCTGAACACCAAGGTTCACCCAGGCAAAATGATCAGTCACAATATTTGGTATATGCTCGTTAGCTAGTTACTTCAGTTCCATCTACAGTTTTAGCATATCCTTCCATTCCATTGAGTGCAGTACCATGGAAACCTGCACATCCTCAAGCTTGTAGTAGCGTCCTCGCTACACTCTGATGCTACAGCCTGGAGTCTTAAGTTACTAAATCCCATAGGTTTCAGAGTACTGCATTCTAACTATTACTTAGATGACATGGAATTAAGTAATTAAGTTAGCCAAATAATAAAGTCGATTGAATATAACATCCAAAACATCAGCATTTAGCATGCAAGTTTAGTACATCCAAGAGAGCTCAACTAATGACCATGTGATCCTTTCTCTGAATTCATGGTTGAACCTCCACATTTACTTCAACTAAACAAAAGTCTGTGTAATAAAGAGCAAAAAATAAATACTAACCTTAACTGCATCGAATGTTTTGTTTTCACAGATATTTCAGTGCCTTTATTATTTGTTTCATGATGGTAGTTACTCTCCTAAAAGCAAAACATTAAATAATAAAATTGACTTTGACTAATGTTGATTCAGAGTTAATCTGATAAAATGTGGCTGTTACAAGTTATGGATGTGTGTAAACATGTGTAGTTTTAAGAGTATAATGACTATTATCAAGTTTTGACCCTTCATAAAAACTAGATTGTGGGTTCGATTCCCCAGCAACAACTAAGATTCTCACGTTTTCCTTTGCTTCTCTCTAGACCCCTTTTAAAGCAATAAAAAAGTATTAAAGTAATGAATATAATTAATCAAATAATAACAAATGAGTCTCTTGAAGAATTTGGTAGCATTGCACCACTATAAATAAATATATATATATATAATATCAGGGGCAGATTTGACAAAACAGCCAAACTTGGACGCAACACCTAAAAGGTGCCAGTGAGAGCACCATTCAACTTAACCAAATCAAACTTATTCATGTATGGAGTGTATAATCAAGCAGAAGTGAGCTCATATAGTATTCTTCTCATTTCGAATATATACTAATAGAGTTGTTTCAGTTTACTGAATTATTTACAATGCTCCTTTGGCATTTTTCATTAAGACCCCCAAGGATATAGATAAAGGGAAATTGGGTATTTGTTAATCCCTACTTTTTTACTTTATCTATGTACACTATTAATCCTCAGCAGGCACGTTTGAGAAAGTTATAGTACAAATTTTGTTCACAAATCTGTCATTCAAAGCCAACACTTTTTTTTTGTTTAAAAAATTAGTTTTTCTGAAAAGAAATACAGTAAATTTTGGCCACATGATCGCAAGCTTCTGCACTTTGGCACAGATGAACCTAAAACACAACACTAACCATCAAAACTCTATAAAGTAGTCTTTAGAATTTAGGTTCCACTAGATCAAAATGAAGCTTCAAATGAGGAAATGAAGACTATTCGAAGAGATGCTTAATTATGTATCTTCAAAGTCAATGTGGTAATGCAGCAAAATTTAAGTGCCAGGCAGTAAACTGCCTGCAGCATTCCGGCTAAATGCTGAGTCATTTAGGGCTCTAATTTCGGTGGGTGTACCTACTCAGAACATAAGGAGTAACAGCCCAGAAGTTCTCCAGCCAAAGTTGAGCACCACTTTGTCTAGAATATGCTAAAGCATAGAAGAGACAAAAGTAGTCAGGCTATACAATCTATGTCTAGCAAGCCCTGAAAAGGTGAAGTGAAGTACAACAAAATTATTGATCATAATTTATGATTGAGTTGATCTACTAATTACTTGAACTTTAATGGATCAAATATGTTGTGCTAATGAACATAAATTGATGCACAAGTTTGTGGTTCCATAGCTAAGGTTAAAAAAAAAGTTTAAGCTTCCCATTTTTTTGCAAAATGAACTTAAGTCCCCAAGACAAATAATTATTGAATGCATGTGGCAAAATGATAAACTTCTAGGAAATGAGCAAATAAAGATAGCTAGCAAAGAACTAGAAAGTCATCTTATGATAATTAGCATCATTATGTTATGAATTCTAGCAGATTTAATGTCATAAAATTTTACATATATATGCATATACATACATGATTAATTCCCTTTAACAGTTCTATAGTACAGTTAACTGAAACCTGTGAGTAAACAGAAAGAGAAAACTGAGAAGGCTAATCAGATTTTAAACAGGAATTTTACAATCCTTGGGTACGTAGCAGTACTAGCTCAGTTTGCAACAGTCGAAATTAAGATTATATTATTGTTAAGATAATACACAATATCAGAAATTATAACATTAAAAACTCATACTTCAGTAACAGTAGAAAAATCATCTGATGCTGATGTTATGGGGGCATTTAATGGCTTCTTGTTCTTGTCTTGTTCATCAAAATTTTGCTGACAGTCAAAATATTCTTGATCCACACTTGTTCCTGTATTTTTCAATGCATTATCTTCGCATTGATTTATAGGTGTAGCACCTTTTGTGCTCAAAGCGGAACTGTTTAGATTCAATTCTTCCCTAGATTGTTTTTTAAGTTCAGCACCTTCCTGGCTTAAAGCAGGATTTTCAAATTTGGTATTTTCTGTTGCAGAATATATAGGAATTGGCTTACTTAAACCTAAATCTTTAGATTCAGTTGCATTATTACGTAAAGCCAAATTTGCATTATCAAGGCCTAAATCAGATTTCACAGGTTCAGTTCCTCTGCTTACAACAGCAACATCTGCCACTTCAGATTTTTTCTCCTTATTCACAGAACTATTACTTTCATAGGATTCATTATGACTACTAGAACTCTGCTTCATTTTTGGTACAAGTATGGAAATTGTTGATGAATTATCTTTTGTTGGTGGATTTCTTTCATCAAATTTCGTTTCTAATGATCTCTTAATTCCTGCATTGCAATGTTGAATTGACAACAGAGGAGAAAAATGAGGAAAAGGATAACCAGCATAATACTGTAATGGTAGAGAAGGCTCTAAATACAAATTTAGAAACATATATAATCAAATCATAATACATGTAGTTTTATTATGGCTTTACTAGCTGTACAATATAAGATTTTTACTTAAAATATGTTGTTCAATTTGTGCTTTTGAAAACAAAGCAGGTAAATCTGACACCATAGCTGACTTTTGTTAACCATACCTTCAGTTACAATTATAGTGTAGATTATCTTGACTAGCTGGCAACCATCAACAGCCACAATGTATAAAATAGATTCATAACTATTGGAATATAAAATTCTTTCCATTACATGATCATAAATTAATTTCAATGTTTTTTTATACAGGTCATGCTAAATACCACAATACTAGTGATGTGCTTGAGCACAAATGGCGAGCGAGCTTAAAGCTACACTATTGTTAAATGATTCATTTTAATTTTTAAAACTCTTGAGCTACTAAAAAAAGTCCAGTAAATTACGTATATACGGTAAAGGGGATTCAATGCCATAGTAACCACTCCCCGCAACACTTTGAATTGAAAAAAAAGCAACAAAAAAGTTATGTTATTTAAACGTTTTATTTGTGATATTCTATAGCTAAGCAGTAGTTGTAACGCACAATACTTCCACACTTAACTGAACATACCTACACAAGACTTACCTTCGAAGTTAGTCTATTAGACAATAAATTTTCAAGTAAATACTGTTGCGTAGGGCTTATAACTATGACAAATAGCATATTAACTTAACGCCGCCACTAACTCGAATAGAAATGGAACTCCCGTACGTTTTCGAGTCTAACTCCACCCGCAAAAGAATTCAAAGCGGTAAACAATTCAATTTCTAGAATGATACAGGTAATGATCAATAACCAGAGAGAAATTTGGGATAGGGTCGAACACTGGGCTAACACAAAAATACGAGAGGGTCAAAGTACAAAATGACATACGTAGGTCCAAACAAATAAACAAACATCCCCGATTTTCAATTGTGTTAGCCCTATAAGTGTCTCGCTCGCTTCACTCACTCACTAATTATATTTAACATATTATTAGTTGTGATTATAATCAATTAAGATACAGAAAAACATTACATGTATGATTAATTCTAAAGCCAGGTATTTGTGTGCAAGAGGAAATGCAAAGTCACTTATTACACTAGGCTTCTTCAAAAACTGTAATATCAAATTAACCATCGTTACTATTTCAGGAATTTTGAGGCAAATCAACATCACAATTTTTTAAATACCTTGGTATTATCTTCATAATGTCAGCAGCTATATAGTAATTGAAAGCTGTAAACTGAATGTACATTATTATTTGGTTTTGGTTCCCTAGCAACTGAGTACCAAGGTTTTACACATGGTTATTCATTTTAATTTTTAATAAATTTTCGTCAAGAAACAGCTACTTTCTCTTCTTCCCTATCATATATATATATGTGACCATCTACAGGAAAACCGGGCACAACGCGGCGTGCGTAAATATCGAGAAAAGATCGATCGATTTCTTTAAAATGTATTGTTTTACTGTCTTGTCTTCTAAGAGGCTGAAATCTCTGTTCTTTAAAAGCTCAATAACCGCTGAGGTTGTAAAACAAGAAGCCATAAACTCATGATTGAATTCATAAGTAAACATGTTCAGTTATTACATGCATGCATTATAGTTAGAAGGTAGATCTGATAGGAAAAAGTCCCACAAAGTTTTTCCTTGTAATTAAGAGGAGTTATACTTACATCTGCACTGAATAACATAGATCTGCCTATAAGTTTTCTTTATAATGCATCATTTGCCATTGGGTAACCCTCATATTGAAAAGATGTTCTGCAAGATTTAAAAAAAACACAATTTAAACCTTGAAGCAGGAGTGTCAGGCTTATCATGGCAGCAGTGAGGGCCTAATACCTGCTGCTGTTTAAAGTATACAGAATGTGGATTAACTCTCTCACCACAGTGAGCATTTATATACCACTATTGCACTACTACTAAGGTTGACTCCCCGTATATGGACATCCAGTAAGAAACAAAGCCGTTAATATTTCAGCTCAGGAAACACTATCATACAAAAATACTTGCTTTGCTCTTGAGGCTCCAATGAACCTCCATATCAGATTTTTAAGCCAGAACTTTTACATAATAGAATAACAAAAACTTCAAAATCACTTTTCAAAAAGTCGCATTTTTGCAAAGGTTGATCATCTTCGTATTCTCCATTAGTCAGACTAGAGCAAAATTGGTAGCACTTACAGTCTAAAATATGATAATGTGTTATCTATACTAGGTTCATGACCCTGCAGCACGGAGTGTACTAGGGACACCCTTACTGCAAACACATACCACAAAGTTTAACTTTCAAGTAAACTATTTATACTTTGCCTAGAAATGGGGAGATAATTTATTCAACTGAAAATTATTTATAAATTCAAACACATCCTTTCCCTTGATATACTCATTGCTGCACATGTAATAGAGCTTTCAACTAAAATTGTAATAGTGAGATATTGAATACTCTAAAAGGTCAATGATTATCAACAATATCAAGCGAAAGGTCTTTAGCTAAGTATATAACTTACTCATGGCCGCACATAGCAACGCGGACCGCCCATAGATCCGGACATTAATTTATTCCCTGCCAATACCCCACCATTCGATAATGCGCGAGCAGAAACAATCGCGCATTAGCAGCAAAAAGTATACTTTGTAAAGTTGTGGTGCCTTTAGTTTAGCTTCAGTCATAGCCGTTTACAGCAACACTCCATACGTCCTGAGCTCACGTGGCAAGGTGCACCAGGCTGCCTCTCCTCCTGTAGCCATTCTCCAGTTCACAAGGGGAGGCTGACACTCGGCTACTTCTGCATGCGGCATATGCTGTGCAAAAGGGATGTCGGAGTGTAATCATACGTACTGTTGATACGGATGTGGTGGTGTTGGCTGTGTCAACATTCAGCAAGATAGCTCCTGATGAGATGTGGGTTGCCTTTGGTGTCAAGTCAAGCTTTCGATACATAGCTATTCATGAAATGGTCGCCTCAATGAACCCAACACAGTGTCTGACACTCCCAGTCTTTCATGCTTTCACTGGGTGTGACACTGTATCTTCTTTTGCTGGCAGAGGAAAGAAGACGGCCTGGGTTACTTGGAGGTCTTTCCCAGAGGTGACCAGTGCTTTCAATGAACTCCTAGGCATGCCAACTGAGGTCAGTGAAGAATCAATGTTCCTACTAGAAAGATTTGTTGTGCTGATGTATGACCGAACCAGTGAGAGCATGGAAGTGAATGATGCCAGGAAACAACTCTTCTCACAGAAGTCTAGAACTCTAGATAACATTCCTCCAACCCAGGCAGCGCTCAAACAGCATATCAAACGCACCTGCTACCAGGCAAACTGTTGGAACCAGGCATTAGTCACAGATCCAGATATGCCAGAGCCATCTGGCTGGGGCTGGACAAAGGAAACAACCGGGTGGCAGCCGCTTTGGACCACTCTACCTGAAGCATCAAAATCATGCCATGAATTGATCTCCTGTTGCTGCAAGAAGGGGTGCACTGGACGCTGCAAGTGTGGTAAAGCTGCACTCAAGTGCACTGCACTATGCTTGTGTTCTGGAGACTGTTAGGTTGTGATACTCAGGATTGTGGACAATGTTAATTAGAAATTTGATGTAATTTGACCTTAATTTTGCCCTATATGCATTTTCTGGAGGTCTGGAGGCCTCGGAAGTATCACCAAATGAATGAGCACCCCTAATTTGGTTGGAAGTGACACCTCAACTGTTTTATAACTATCAAAATTAAGCGCACTTGAACATTAAGCAGGGTAAACTGGTGGTCATCTTGAATTTGACCTCTCCCGGTCTTCAGAGGTCAAATCCAACTTCCCTCCACATCTGAAAATAAACCTTATGGTATGTACTAACCATGCTAGAAGTTTCATGCTTTAATCAAAAAGTGCACGATTTAGTTAAATTTTGGAGCTAACCCACTGTACTACAGGCTCTGTGCATCTGAACTTGAGTGGATGGATCCAGCAGGCTCGATATCTGAGGAGCAAAGACTTCTGCACAGATCTAAGACCTTCACCTAGTACTATCTCCAAGAAACTGCCCTCTTTACTGTCTTGTTAGTTGTATTGATGTTTGTTTTAGGCATGTTCTTTTTAGAACCAATACAAATCAATTGAAAAAAATTGCTCGAATAGTACAAGACATGAGGGTGGAGCTATTTCTTAAGAATTGCAAGGGAAATAAAAGTTCCAAATTTTGTATCAGTTTTTCTTGGAATCTAATAGTAGAGCATGTATCACTAAACCAAGCCACTATATTGTGTAAAATTAAGCACTTTTATAAGTTGTGTCTAAAATAAATAACTAGCTATAATATTAATTTTAACTAATTCCTAACATTGCTTACTTCCATGACTTACATCTATCAGAGGTATGCAAATGCCTGTATTAAATACATCACTAAACTTACTATTAGACAAATTTGTATAACCAACTCTTGAATTACAACTCTGTGCAGTATCAGGTTCATTCTTTACAAGCCTCACTCCAACTGTGTCTTGGCCTCCTGCCTGCATTATAAATTCCTTAACAATCTCTTCCTCATTACTCTCAGGTTGAACATCATGTTCACTGCAGTCAGCCACTTTACTGAATTCATTTTGTATGGATCCAATTTTTTGTACTGAAGACTTTTCATTATCAGTCATACCAGCAGCAGGTGCACCTTCTTCAAAATTAAGAGAGACTTCCTTTACTTCATGGCTCAAACTATTGTCACGATCCTCAGCTACATTGGTAAATATATCTCCATGGTAGTAGTCTGGTTTACTGACTGTTTCATGAATAGTTTCCCTAGGAGTTATATTTGGACACTCACCCGAGAGCTGAAGATGACTTTCTGGATCAACTTTTGGTTGCTGAATCGTGTCAATACTTTTTGGCTTTAAAAAAAGAGAAGCTGATCTACTCATTTCTTCACCAAATTCTGAAACATTCCCTTTTTCATCTTGTTCTGCCACCGGTCTATCTTTCGATTCAATTAATGGTTGGCTACTGGGATCAATTATCCTCTCCAAATGTCCTAAATTGGGACCAGATAGTAATGAATCAGATCTAGATGCCTCAGAGCTGGATGTCTCACTACTTTCTAATTGGAGTGTTCCAGAGACAGTATGTGAGACTTTGTTACTGGCTACAGCTTGCTTCATGCCACAATTTGAGCAAAACTTTGCTTTACAAGATAGCTTTTCCTGACAATCAGGATTGGGACAAATTATGAAGCTAGTCTTTTCTTCAGACATGATAACCTACATAACACATACATATTGCATATACTACTCAATAAATTTATCAAGTGAAGTGAGCGAGATATTATTATAAGGGGTGAACAATTGAAAATTGGGTATATATTATTGGCAAACGAGCAAAGCTAGTGAGACAATATTAGGGGTGAACAATTGAAAATCGGATATTATGTTCTATATATAAGGGGCATCAGAACAGGTGCGACCACGAGGCCATGGTCACACCAATAGTTACAAAAAGGGGCATGTATTTGGCGAGCGAGCGGAGCAAGCAAGACACTCTCAGGGGTAACACAATTGAAAATCGGGGATATTTGTTCGTTTATATGTGTGTGGACGTATGTATGTCATTTTGTACTTTGACCCTCCCGTATTTTCAACCCCGTCCCAAATTTCACTAAACAGATTCTTCTGATTTATCGATCATTACCCGTATCACCCTAGAAATTGAATTGTTTACCGCATTGAATTCTTTTACGGGTGCAGTTAAACACAAAAAAAACTTACCGGAGTTCCATTACTATTCGAAGTAGTGGCTGTGGTAAGTTAATACGCTATTTGTCATGGGTTATAAGCCCTACGCAACAGTATTGACTTCAAAATTAATTGGCCACTAGACTACTGTGGTGGCACGGCCCACCACATGACTACATGCATCACGTAGAACCTACACATGCACAATTAACAATCACATTACATGCGAACCGTCACCCATTCTATATCACGCACACTTATGTTTCTGTAGTCACTTTACCTCCTGTATCTCATGGCGCATGCGCAGCTGGTTTTCTATATATTGGCCGGTTGTGTGTGTGTCCCGGCTGTTGTACGCGTGCTGTCTGTTGTACCTTAACTCCGTTATTTCCACTAACCAGAATTAGTCACTCTGCGTTTGGGGTAGCGGGGAGCACTTGCCTGCTTGGTCGATAAATTGCTAACAACCTGGTGGCAGCAATCCTATCTGTTTCGCGTTGTACCACCACAACTACTCATGAAGGTATGTCTTGCGTAGGTATATTCAGTTGTGTGAAAATATTGTGCATTACATTTTCAAAGTACAAGCCCATTTTAAAACAGCCTGGCTTCAAACTAGCCACAAATGTTGCTGGTCTTACAGTGGTGATGTACAATTAAAACCAAGAGCAGTATCTCACCTGAAAGTCAGGCAGGCTCCTAACTAGCAACCAGATACCAAGTCTGCTCTGGTATTAAAGAGCACACAAGAGCACAAATTATTAGTCTATTGTTTGTTGAATCCAGTTCCCCACAATATTGTAAGAGGGGAACATATGGGGTAATTAGGAAATCTCTGGGAGAAAAAAGTATAAACAACCTTAAAAAACAGTAAATAAAGATATGATGTTTTAGTGGTTCTAAAGTTTCAGATGCAAGCCTAGCTAATGTCAAATTCGTGTATGGAGGAGGATAGCCAACCTAAAGGAAAAGAGACTAGACGTAATACATAAGTCATTTGCATGTTTTATTGACCCGATTGAAATGATAGAAACTGGAAAGGGAGAAGAATTCTCTAGGGGAAGCAAGGGAAGTGTTTGGGCAGTTTGGAGGTGTGAATTAGCAAATCCTAGGTGCTAATTAGGGTTAATTGTTGTTAATGTTCACACCAATCCGCCGTTAAATTACTCTGACAAATGTGTTGCCTTGTCACCTTTGAGAAATAATATCACTGTTCGAGTACATGGAGCTTTAATTTACATGCATTTGCGTCCTTATATCTTGCTGCATCATATAGCAGTGTTTCATTAATTACTAGTGACTGAGATTTGTAAAGAACTATGAATTGTTGCAAGAGCTAACAGCAAAACTAAGACTATAACTACTGCTATCATGGGGGGGGGGGGGAGGGGGTATGACTATTTATGGTCAAGTTTATTGTACAATCCTTACCAAGCTGCACAACACAAACACATTTTTTTGTCTCTGTAAAGCACTTTACATTAATAAAATTACAGAAAATACAGTTTACATTGCAGTTTCTAAAAAAATTTTGTGAAGCTTTTAAATGACTGTCAAAAAAATTAGACACGCTCATACTGTTTTAACTGACTCATGTCTTAACAGATACAGTGGTTCAACGTGATCTAAATTTATTGAATACCTACTGTGCTACTAATATCACAAAGAAAACATTTAAATAGTGTGACTTGCTTTTTGTTGCTTTATTTTTTTTTCCTTCAAATCAGAGAGTTGTGGGGAGTGGTTACTACGGCCCCTTTACCGTATATAGGTAATTTAAAAACTCGACTTTTTTTTTTAGTATCTTGAGTGTTAGAAGTTAGAATCAAACGTTTAACAATAGTGTAGATTTAGGCTTGCTCGCCATTTGTGCTCAAGCACATCACTAGTTTATTTTCTACTCTGTACCTGATCTCGTGTTATTATCGAATTTGGGGAGTCGAAATTGAGCGATCGAAATGACTTTGTGGGAATTAAATAGCTAATATTGAGCTTCAAGGAAGATTTTTTTTACTAGCCTGGTCATTCGTTTACTATTCCAAAGCGATCTTTTGGAAAAACAAATGTAGTTCAGAGGTTTTCCAACATTGTTGGTCTGCAAATTGGCCATTTTTTGCACAACTAGGAGTCTTTCCATTTAGTTATTTGCCACACATACTTGAAAAAGTTTGAAGAAATTAAAGCTATAACTGCCACAAAAGGCAGGCATTTGTAAGTTCTAATTATGGTGGATTCAGTTTTTTGTAAGTTTTTTTGTCATTGTTTTGCATGCTTTATAATGTCCAAGTAGCTTTATTCAGCTATATGATATATACACACTACATAGTAGTACAACTATATTGTAACATCATTTATTTGACATGAATACTGATTGTTTTAAAAATCATTTGCTTTGTAACAATATAATAAAATATGGCTTGTACTGAATTGCTTGGTGTGATTACAGTGGCATTTGAATTTAATGCTTTGGTTCATTTGATATAATAACTACTGTGTTTTTTAGCCTAACCCCAAAATAGGCTTTCTTAGGCTCAAAATTGTACGAATGTTCCCTAGAAGTGTTCCTTTTTCAAGTCACAAAAAGTTGTCACGAGTGGTTGCTATGGCATTGAAAACCCTTTACTGGATGTAAATTCAAAAACTTCGCCATTTTCTAGTAGCTGAGTGCTTGTTGGTTCAGTTGTCAAAGGGCACTTCAGAATTAGCTACCACTACTTGGAAAATTAGGTGAGTATGTACTTCTGTGTTTGCTAAAATGAACAAAAAAAATCTCGCCGTTTATTTTTTTGTAGCAGAATGCTTGTTCACACAAGTTACTGGTAATTCAGACAAACAGAACCGCTTTTAAAGTAGATGCTACATAATCTACCACTACTTTGGAAGTTGAGGTAAGAGAGCAATTTTATGTTTGTTTACTAAAGTAATGGTTCTTTTCAAAATAGCTAGAGGTTGTCATCATCGATATTACTGTAATTCTTACTCTCTTTGAACATAGCTAAAACATTTATGTTGATCCTGCAGTGTACTATACCTATCTTGAGCAGATTTCACCATTAGATTATGTTTTTAAGGACAAAAAGCTTGCAATAGCTAGCCTGTGTAATTTTTACCAAGCGGAAGAATATGACTTTCCTATATGAACATATTAAATCCCACAATTTTGGTGTAGTTGTTTCCCATAGTGCCAAAGGTAAGGAATACAGGGGGGGGGGGGCTGGGGGGCTAACCCCCCCCCCCCCCACTTTTACACTAACTATACAATACACATGTATTGAATATAAGTAACCAGACACATTTGTATATGCAGTGCAATGAACAAGAACAATGGAGTTTTGAAGGACATGCTACCCTCTGTACATAAATTACTTCGTCTTATGTGTACAATTCCGATAACCTCTGCCACCTCTGAATGAACATTTTCAACTATGCAAATACTTACAACTATGCATCTACCTGGACCAAGTTCTGAGGCTTCCCGTCCTCGACGACGCGGTGTACTACCTGCTCGTTTTCGTGATGACCTTGATGAAGATGACAGTGATGGAGTCATCTGTGACCTCTGTTCATTCAAGGAGCCATTGGGTATGGCAGATAATACTGTTTTCTGGATCGACTGTGATTTGTGTGGTGTGTGGGCTACTGTGCTTTTCATAAAAATACTGTTTCACGCAAATACTTATGCAAGAAATGTTCATCTTAATTTTTTTCTTTTTACAGTTTTGGTTTTTAATGTTACAAACAGTTGGTAATGTTTTTAGCAACTGCATTTTGCAAAAAAAAAATACAGTTGTGGAGTAGTTCCTATTATCGCCATTGGGAGTTCTAGTACGGCGATAATTGGTTAACCGCTACCTATTATCGCCGGTTGTAGTTCCTATTAATCGCCATTGGGAGTTCTAGTACGGCGATAATTGGTTAACCGCTACCTATTATCGCCGGTTGTAGTTCCTATTAATCGCCATTGGGAGTTCTAGTACGGCGATAATTGGTTAACCGCTACCTATTATCGCCGGTTGTAGTTCCTATTAATCGCCATTGGGAGTTCTAGTACGGCGATAATTGGTTAACCGCTACCTATTATCGCCGGTTGTAGTACATACACTTTGGCTCTTTAACTTGCGTATGGCAAAAAGGGATTGCCACCCGGAAAAGCTAGCATTGAATTTATGGGGGGATCCCCTACAACTTGATGCCCGTAACTTCCAGGTTGAGTTTTAGTTGTGCGTGTGGTATGCCAGTGTGGACAAAATTGCAGCGATAATAGGCGAGTTTTACGCTAAATAGATGAATGTTTTATTCTTCCCTTCCAGGTTTCATACAGAGTAGGGGCGGGGCGCCCTGGTATCCTCTCCCCCCCCCCCCCCCCCCCCCCTTCCCAGAATTTCATGAAATAAATTAATAATATTTACTATTTAGTGGTATTCTGTGGTTATGAGATTTATAATGGTATTTTGTGATTTTGTTGTTTGTATTCTAATATTTAGTGAAAGTTCACTTCAGTTAATTGAGTTCCTTCAATTGCAATACGCATTAGTCTTCCAAGATTGTTGTCACCAATTTTCTAGACCTGAGACGATTTTTAATCAAATGGGTGTGGTTTCAGTAAAATTGGGTGTGGTTTCAGTAAAAGTGGGTGTGGTCACACAAATGTGTGCCCCCCCCCCCTTCCTTCCTGAACTCTTTCCCCCACCCAAAAAAAATACTGTATAAATCTAAATTTGGATCTATTTTTACAAGTCCAAAAGTGCCTGATTGTATTGATGAGCATAATTTGCTATGAGGCATACTAAAAAGTAAGCATGTCCACCAGTTATTTTGCTGTTTATATTTTTTCAAAAATCACCACAGAGGGCTAAATATTTTAACCGACTTGGTCCAGTACTTGCTAAACTACTCAGCATAAAGCAAAACTACCATGGGCATGAAGAAATTATTTGCTCACGTGATTATGACATGACAATAAAGGGTGTTACTCATTAAAGCTAGTACATATGAGGAGTTACTGCTTCATGTTTTCTAAGCCTGAAATTCGACAAAGTAGCCAATAAACGTAAGTCTCAGTAAGTGCATACCTGAATCAACAGTTAATCTCCAAAATCAGAGCTTGACAAGCATACTGAACGGACAGACAGACAGACACACAAACAGACAGACAGGACGACTAATATAATCCTTTCGCACAAGCATGCTGAGGTTCAATAAACCACAACTAACTACAATACTATTCAGTCCAGAATTCATGAATGGCTAAACCTGAAAAAAACAACAACTAAGTTTTCTCTGCTTTGGCATACTAAACAAAGATAGGTCTGCCATATCCAAAAAGATGAATTGTAAAATGGAAAAAATATGTTCAACATACAGTTATTGCAGCGTGGATCACTCTAAGATGCCAACTACAAAGAGTGTACTTTGTTCCTTTTCTGCCAACATTGAACAAAACAGTGATGACAACAATAGAATCCAGTGATGTTCACAAGAAAGACCTTATAATTCAATGAATAATTCTCCACTTCAACGTTCGCAAAGCAAGCTTCTTAAGAGTATAAAAAACAGATTTCCTTTGTAGTTGAAAAGACCATGACAAATTACTTTATCTATATAACTAGTGTTGTGCTTGAGCACAAATGGCGAGTGAACCTCCTGAGTTAGTCTCGTTAACCAGCCATTTCCGAGCATACGTATAGGGGCAGGGCACAGGGGAAGGAGAATGTCCGGTAACTTTTGCCAGGTTTTCATGAAATTGTTCCTGAATGTTGGGACAACCAATTAAGCAACCACAGTTACGTGAACATCACTCTTATGTATTGACCGCATTTACTCAACTCTAAACTTACTGCGCTATTTCACAATGTTGTGCTCAGTAGATATCACACAGGTCTGCAACATCACAAAAATAAAAATAATTGCATTCCAGCATTTCATGGAAACCTGGCGAAAGTTACCAGACGTTCTCCAAGAGCGACTGGTTAACAAGACTACTCCCGAGTTAGGTTACATAAAATTAAGTACTAATATAAAATGTTCTTGTTCTAACAGCCAATATTATGTTAGTTAAGGCAAGGGTGCTGGCACACTCTTTGAGCATGAAAAACCCACCAAATAGGCCACGGTTGCTAGGGCATGTTAAACTTACTTCTGCTTTTTCCCCTGAGTTATTTTATTTATGTAGGCCAGCAAGTACTACTAGGAGAAAGCACCTACCAAGAATGAAGATTGGGAGTCGATTGCATCTCAAGAAATAGCCCCGTCACCATTTTGGACTTCACAGCAGTACTGCACGGCTACCGCCGTAGTTTAGAAGCCATTTTTTTTATATATCATTTTCTTACCCTTGCATGTATGTCATAACAATGAGTTTTTGTTGAATTCAATTTTACTTTTCTATTTACTCATCTTACCACGTGAACCGTAATTGTGAGTTAGGCACAGCTGCATTTCATGGGCACTAATTTTTTACAAAGCGGTGCGTGACTTTGTGATAGATAATGCGTGACTATTCAGCTGGAGTGCGTTACTAAAGGCGGCCAGGCATTGCTACACACCAGCACACTTAAACTTAACTAATTACTGTTGTAGGATTAATTTTAACTTCTAATACTCCAGGTACTAAAATACAGTTGAGTTTTTTAGTTATGTATATCCGGTAAAGGGGTTTCAGTGCCATAGTAACCACTCACCCCAACTGTTTGACTTAATAAAAAACAAAACAAACAAAAAACAAGAGGCATTTCTAAGGAATTACCGACAGGTTTAAATCTATTATGACATGCTTACTACTGTCTGTGTAAAAGCAGCTAATACATTTAGTTGTTAGTTAAAAGGTTACTTTGTGCTATTCTTTAGCTAAGCAGTTATATTGTGGCGAACCCCCCCAATGCAAACTTCTGGCTACGGGCCTGCCACCAAGCAAACAAAAAAAACAACAACATGATGACATACTTATGTCCAAACATAAACAAACAAATATCCCTGATTTTCAATTACGTTACCTCCTGATAGTGTATCAGTAACGACAACATTATGTCTTCATAAATAATTCATGAGCTGAGTTGAGTTGGTAAAGTGTTGTCATTACCTGAATGAATAAAGTGGTTAAGTTCTATTATTATGATCTATGGCTATACTATCTATTACAAAATCCAGAAAGTCAGTGGAATTTACAACCCAACAATCATGGAAAAGACATTTCTCAGGCAGGACTGTCAGAAATGCTAGATATCTTCACAATGTTATAGTTAGGTACTGACCCACGAGATAACCCACTCACATTATCAC